>MTLE01000731.1_pt1 | contig 31559 bp, 23 predicted proteins | sample 1982461 | NCBI WGS metagenome assembly MTLE01 (sample SAMN05712605, study PRJNA340218) | biofilm metagenome | isolation source: sample SPL anode biofilm adapted to -200 mV | place: USA | collected 2012-02-03
CCACTCGCTTCAGCGAGGAACCGTTTTTTACGTTCAACACCCGGCGCGACAGGATGAACCCCCAACGCCCCAGCAGGCAGACCGCCTTACAAATTGACCGTTTTGCCCTTCTTCCCCTTTCGCGCCTGGAACCTCGCCAGGTACCCGTCCAGCGCCGCCTCCAGCCCCACGTCGGTCTTGGCCTCCTCCGACAGGAACCACTTGTGCTCCAGCACCTGGCAGTAGAGCTCCGACGCGTCGGCCTCGGTCTTCACCAGCGGCCCCAGGCGCCTCTGGGCGGGCTCCCAGGAATCGGTGAGCCACCGGAACGCGGCGGCGGAGGTGGGGATGTCCCGCCGGCCCTTGTGCGAGAGGCGGGCCTTGAGCTCCTCGATCTCGTTGAGCATGAGTTCGGCCTGGGCCTCCTGGGCCACCAGGCCCGTGAGGTCGTGCAGGCGGTGGCGGTGGTAGTCCCGGTCGGTGACGACGGTGCGCATGACGAGCTTTTCCCGGTCCCCGGTGGCGATGAGCTTGATCTCCTGGATGGAGAAGCCCAGGGCGTTCAGCGCGCGCACCCGCTCGTGGATGCGCCAGCGCTCGTCCACGCCCACGATGACTTCGCGGTTCACCTCCGTCCAGAGGCTTTCGTAGCGCCGGCGGATGTTGGCGCCGAAATCCTCGGGCCGCAGGGCGTCGGGGAGCTTCGTGACCATGGAGATGTCCAGGAGGTCGCCCCCGACGTTGTCCTCCATGATCATGAGATCCTGGCGGCGCTGGCCGTCGGTGAGCGTCTCCCGGAGTTCGGAGGTCTCGGCGTCCACCAGGTAGGCGCCCAGTTGCCCCGCGTCCCGGCGGAACAGCACGTTGGAGAGGGAGCAGTCCCCCCAGTAGACGCCGGCGAGGTGCAGGCGCACCAGGAGCCCGGCCATGGCGTCCAGCAGCCGCTCCTGGTAGCGCTCCAGGCCCGGGTTCTGGAAGAGCACGCGGTAGGGGTGGCTCGCCTCCAGGAACCGCGTGAACAGGAGGCTCACCCGCTCCCCGCCGGGCCGCACCGCCAGGGCGTGCCCCACCGGCTCCACCGAGGGCAGGCTCCGGGCCTGGATCTCCAGGAGGGCGCCGTACTCCTTCCCGGCGAGCCCCTCGGGCAGCTCCTTGACGGCGTACACGCAGGTGCCGCCGTAGCTCACGAACTGCACCTCGTGGCGGGACAGGCCCCGCTGAAGTTCGATGGAACGGTCCGTGGCGCCGGGCCAGGCCGCGAGCTCCACGTCCCAGGGCAGGTCCAGGAAATCCGGATGGCCGGGGCGGACGAGGATGGAAAGGAGGCCGGGGGCTTCAGTCATGGGAGTTCCATTCTATCCGCGGAGCAGCTCCATCAGGGCCTCGGCGTCCAGCCGCGCCGGGGCGGCCGCGCCTTCCAGGAGGTCGTCGGCCAATTGGCGCTTTCGCGCGTGGAGGTCCACGATGCGCTGCTCGATGCTGCCGCGAAGCACCAGGCGGTAGATGGTCACCGGCCGGGTCTGCCCGATGCGGTGGGCGCGGTCCGAGGCCTGGTCCTCCACGGCGGGATTCCACCAGGGATCCATGTGGATGACGTAGTCGGCCCCCGTGAGGTTGAGCCCGGTGCCGCCGGCCTTGAGGCTGATGAGGAACACGTCGCCCTCGCCGCGCTGGAAGGCGGCCACGGCCTTGGCGCGGGCCCGGGCCGGGGTGCTCCCGTCCAGGTGGAGGAAGGGCACGCCCAGGCCTTCCAGGGCCTTGGCCAGGAGGTCGAGGTGGTCGGTGAACTGGCTGAACACCAGGGCCCGGTGGCGGTTCTCCCGCAGGTGGGCCAGGAGCTCCAGGAAGGCCTCCATCTTCGACGAGGCCACGCCCAGGCCGGGCTGCACCAGGTCGGGGTGGCAGCAGGCGCGGCGCATGCGCATGATGGCCGCCAGCACCTGGATGGGCTGGCCGCCCTCGCCCAGCTCCTCCAGGCTCCGCTGGCGGATGGCCTCCAGTAGCGCGGTCTCCCCGGCGCTGGGCTCGACCTCGAGGGTGATCTCGGTGCGCGGCGGGAGCTCTTCCAGCACCTGGGCCTTGGTGCGCCGCAGGAGGAAGGGGCCCACGAGCCGCTTGAGGCGCTGCAGGGCCTCGGCGTCGCCCTGGCGCTCGATGGGGAGCTGGAACCGCCGCTGGAAGACTTCGAAGGAGCCCAGGAGGCCGGGATTGAGGAAGCGCAGGATGTTCCACAGCTCGCCCAGGTGGTTCTCCACCGGGGTGCCGCTGAGCACCAGGCGGAATCCGGCCTGGAGCGCCATGGCGGCCTGGCTGCGCTTGGTGAAGGCGTTCTTGATGGCCTGGGCCTCGTCCAGCACCACGGTGGACCAGGCCACCTTGGCCAGGCCTTCGGATTCCAGGTGCAGGAGGCCGTAGCTGGACACGATCAGGTCCATGGGTCCCGCCTGGGCCAGGACGGCCTCCCGGTCCCCGTCCGCGAGGTTCCGCACCCGCAGGGCCGGGGCGAACCGGGCGGCCTCGTGCTCCCAGTTGGCGCAGACGCTGGTGGGGGCCACCACCAGGGCGGGCCCCGCGCCGCCCCGGGCCAGAAGCAGGGCGAGGGCCTGGAGGGTCTTGCCCAGCCCCATGTCGTCGGCGAGGCAGGCCCCCAGCCCCGCGTGGGCCAGGCGCATCATCCACCGGTAACCTTCCTCCTGGTAGCCGCGCAGGCCCGCCTCGAGCGTGGCGGGCAGGGCCGGCTCCAGGGCCATGGCCCCCCGGACCCGGGCCATGCGGACCTTCCAGGCGCGGTCGCCCTCGAAGGCGTCCAGGCCCTCCCCCAGATCGCCCAAGAGCGCCGCGGCCCCGGCGTGGAGGCGCAGAACCTGACCGTGGAGTTCGCCCAGGGCGTTGAGGTCCAGGAGCCTCCGGCGGAACGCGCGGGAAAGGGCCAGGAAGGTGCCGTCGGCCATGGGCAGGAAGCGGCTCGAGCTCGATTCCAGGTGGTCCAGGACGGCCTTGAGGTCCGCGACCTTGGCGCCGTCGATGCGCACCTCGCCCTGGACCTCCAGCCACCCGCCCCCGGCCTCGGCCTTCAGCCGCATGGACTCGAGGCCGACGGTGCGGGGGGCTTCCAGGGGCCGCCCTTCGGGCCACACCACCGGATAGCGGCTGCGGGCCGCCTCGGCTTCCAGGAGGAGCTCCAGGCAGGCCTCGGGATCCGACAGGCTCCAGGTCCAGTCCTCCGACCCGCCCAGGGTGGGAAGGGCGGCCACGAGGCCGGCGGCCTCCCGGCCTTCGGCCTCCAGGTCCCGGTGCACCAGGAGGCGGCGGCCGCCCTGTTCCACCACGAGGCTGGCCCCGCCTTCGCCGGGGGGCAGCCCCGGGCCGCCGGCCACGGGGTGCACGCGCACCTGGGCGCGCAGGCCTTCCCCCGCCGGCACCAGGACCAGGGTGGGCACCGTTTCGCCCGCGACCCGCGCGAGGCCGGCCCGGGCCGAAGCCTCCGCGCCCATGCCCACGTCGGAGTGGATGTCCACCAGGGGCGCCACCGCCGCCAGGGACTTCAGGAGCCGCTCCCGGGCCGAGGCCGGGACCACGAGCCGGTCGCCCAGGACCTCCCGCAGGCGCCGGTGCGCGTCCTGGAACACGAAGATGCGGGTGCGCCGGGGGCCCTCTTCCCGGGCCAGCACGCCACCGGGGCCGGGCTCGGGTTCCAGGCGCAGTTCCAGGTTTTCGCCCTGGCTGCGCACGCGCAGCTCGGGCTTGCCCTCCACCAGGTCCATGGGCCTGCCTTCCCAGTGGACGCAGGGGTGTCCGACCAGGGCGGCCAGGGCTTCGCTGCCTTCCACGTGGTACGTGAATTCCGAGCCGAAGGGACGCTCGGCCTGGATGGAGGCGATGGCCCGGTGGTCCTGGGCGGTGAGGTAGTCGTAGGTCCTGGGGTTCTCCCGCAGCTTGCGCAGGCTCACCGGGCGGCCCCGGCTCCACTCGCCCCGGGCGTCCTGCTTCTGCTCCCGGGCCTGCACCTCGAAGGTGCCGTCCTCGAATTCGTGGGGGGCCACGAACCAGGCCAGGCGCGTGGTCCGGGGCGTGCCCGGGGCCGGCGCTCCCATGCGCTCCAGGCTGTCCAGGGCCCGTTCCCAGGCGGCCTCCCGGGGCACCAGGTCCAGGAGCGGGCTGGGCCGGGCGTCCTCCCCCCGCAGGCGCCGCTGCAGCTCGAGGAGTTCCCGGGTGAACCACCCGAAGGGGAGGGGCGCGCAGGCCCGCAGGGCCCGCTCCGGCAGGTCGGGGGGCGGGGTCTCCCCGCCCAGGTGGGCCGCCACGGCGGCGAACACCAGGCCCAGGGGGGTGAGGTCCCGGGGCAGGCGCTGGGCCAGCCCGTGCTGGGGCCGGGCGCCGGAAAGAAGCCGATACAGATGGGCGAGGATCACCGGGAGGTCCCGCAGGGGGCTGCCCATCCCTCCGCGGTCCAGCAGGGCCAGGCGCTCCTCCACCCGGCGCAGGGCCGCGGGCTCGCGGGTGCCCAGGAGGGCCAGGATGTGGAAGGGCTCGTGGAGGCCGGGAAGGACCGAGGTCTTCCGGCGGGTGGCCTTGCGCAGGGTTTCCACGGAGGCGCCGTAGTGCCGCGCCGCCAGGGCGGGGCTGCCCGCGGCCAGGGCGGCCAGGCCTTCGAGGTTGCTCCAGGAGAAGTGCTCCCGGGCCTTGGCGGGCTGGGCCTCCATCCAGGCCCGGGCCTGGGCGTCGCGGCCCATGAGGATGAGGTAGAGGATCAGGGGGAAGGCCGCGGCGCTGGGGGCGGGCTTGCGGGTGCGGGCCTCCAGCCACGCCAGGAAGCCCGGGTCCGGCAGGTTGTGGAGCAGGTGGTCCAGGAGGAGGGCGTTGCAGCCGTGGGCCTGGGCCGCGGGATCCAGGCCGTCGAACCACGCCCCCTCGAAGGGCCCGCCGCACACCAGGGCCAGGGGGTCCCGGTGGCCGGTGGCGGTGACGAACTGCTCGGCGAAGCGGTCCCGCAGCGGCAGCCAGCGCTCGGCGCGCCCCTCCATGAGCGCCAGGCGCAGTTCGGCCCGGCTCCGCATGGCCCCGTCGGGCACCATGCCCCCGCCGCCTCCGGCGGGAAGGCCGGCCTGGAAGATGGCCCGCAGCACGCCCCGGGCTTGGGCGAGGCGGGCGGCGGACTCCAGGCAGCGCTCGGCGCAGTGCCAGAAGTTCCGGCGCTCCACCGCGAGGCCCTTGGCCTTGAGGCGCTCCAGGAGTTCCTGCGCCTTCCGGGGGTTGGCCGCCCAGGCCGGCGCCAGGGGGTGCGCGTTCGCGCGGGCCAGGGTCTGGGCCAGGTGGCTGTTGGTGGAGGGCAGGCCCATGGCGGCCAGGCCCATGAGGATCGCCTGCTCCTCCTCCGGGAGCCGGCGGAGGCCGGCGAGGTTCATGGGGCCTTCGGTCATTTCAGTTCCGGACGGCCTGGAGGAGCCGTTCCCACTCATCCCCAGCCCTGCCGCCACGTTCAATCCCCTTTGCCCCATCTTATCGACACCTTGACCGGGATTACCCGATCCCACCGCCGGGAATGCGATTTTCAGGGCCTCGAACATCGTATGCGCGGTGGGGGTTGCCAAGCGTAGCTTATGGGCTACACTTGTGCCATGGAGGAGATTCGCCAGACCCCCGAGTTCATGAAATGGCTTTCCGATCTGAAGGACAGGCAAGCGAGGGCCCGCGTTCAAACGAGGATCTACCGTCTCCGCCTCGGCCTTCCAGGCGATGTGAAACCCGTGCGAGAGGGCGTTTCAAAGCTGCGAATCAATTACGGCCCAGGGTATCGAGTCTATTTTTGCAGGAAGGGTGAAACTTTGATTTTCCTACTTGCTGGTGGGGACAAGAGTACCCAGGAAACTGACATACGAATCGCTCTGAAATTGGCCCATAGTCTGTAAAGGATGAACCCATGGAAACCGGCAAGAACCGCACCCCCAGTCCACGCACGGCCCTTGTCGGGCGAACCAAAACCATCCCTTTTGACGGTGCCGCCTACCTCAAGGATGAAGGAGATATGGCGGCACTCCTTGAGGCGGCCCTGGAAGACGGCGATCCCCGCGTGATCGCCGCGGCCATCGGCGACATCGCGCGAGCCCAAGGCATGACGAAGATCGCCAAGGCCACGGGACTGAGCCGCGAGTCCCTTTATCGGGCTCTGTCTCCTGAGGGGAACCCGGAACTGGACACCTTTATCAAGGTCGTCCACGCCCTTGGCTTGAGGCTCCACGCGACCGCGACGACCTGACCTCTAACAATCGCGGGATCCCTGTTTGCGCGCCCTGGTTCTCGATTCTCCCCGTTCCCCCCGGCAGGTGTGCCGGGTCTGCGGCTTGCCGTGGAAGGTCAGAACTGGTGCGCTTCCGTGCTCCCCGTGAGGGCCAGGGTCGAGGCCAGGCCGGCGCTGAGGGTCTCGGACACCGCGTCGAAGTAGCCGGTGCCCACCTCCCGCTGGTGGCGGGTGGCGGTGTAGCCCCGGGGCTCGGACGCGAATTCGGCGGTCTGGAGCCGGGTGTAGGCGGTCATGCCCTCCTCGCGGTAGGCGCCGGCGAGCTCGAACATGGTGTGGTTGAGGGCATGGAAGCCCGCCAGGGTGATGAACTGGAAGCGGTAGCCCAGCCTGCCCAGCTCGCGCTGGAAGTCCGCGATCTGGGCGTCCGAGAGGTTCTTCTTCCAGTTGAAGGAGGGCGAGCAGTTGTAGGCCAGGAGCTTGCCGGGGTGGGCGGCATGGATGGCCTTGGCGAAGGCCTCGGCCTGGGCCAGGTCGGGGGTGGAGGTCTCCATCCACAGCATGTCGGCGTAGGGGGCGTAGGCCCGGCCCCGGGCGATGGCGCACGCCAGGCCCCCCTTGAGGCGGAAGAAGCCCTCCGGGGTGCGCTCGCCGGTGAGGAAGGGGCGGTCCCGCTCGTCGATGTCGGTGGTGATGAGCATGGCGGAGTCCGCGTCGGTGCGGGCCACCAGCACCGTGGGTACGTCGAGCACGTCCGCGGCGAGGCGGGCCGCCACGAGGGTGCGGATGAACTGGCCCGTGGGCACCAGGACCTTTCCGCCCAGGTGGCCGCACTTCTTCTCGCTGCTGAGCTGGTCCTCGAAGTGCACCGCCGCCGCGCCGGCCTCGATCATGGACTTCATGAGCTCGAAGGCGTTGAGGGGGCCCCCGAAGCCGGCCTCGGCGTCGGCCACGATGGGAAGCATCCAGTCCCGGCTGGTGCCGCCCTCGGCGTGCTCGATCTGGTCGGCCCGCTGGAGGGCGCCGTTGATGCGCTTGACGAGGGCGGGCACGGAATTGGCCGGGTACAGGCTCTGGTCGGGGTAGGTCTGGCCCGAGAGGTTGGCGTCCGCGGCCACCTGCCAGCCGGAGCAGTAGATGGCCCTGAGGCCGGCCTTGGCCATCTGCACGGCCTGGCCCCCGCTGAGGGCGCCCAGGGCGGGCACGAAGGGCTCGAGCTTCAGGAGCTCCCACAGCCGCGTGGCGCCGCGGTGGGCGAGGGTGTGGGCCACCTTGACGGTACCCCGGAGCCGCTCCACCTGGCTGGGGTCGTAGGGGCGGACGATGCCGGTCCAGCGGGATTCCAGGGGCGTGATCATCGGGTCACCTCGAGGGGGGCCGGCTCCAGGAGCAGGTCGTAGGCGGGAAGGGTGAGGAAGGGGGACGGGACGCGGGCGAGGATGAGGGTCTCGAAGAGGTCCGAGGCCTCCAGGAACCTGCCGTCGGCGAATTCCAGCTCGCCGATCTCCGCCCGGATCTGGAACAGGGCGTCCTCCACGAAGGCGTGGAAGAGGGGGCGATCCAGGGGACCCAGGCGCTCGACGTCGGCGCCGTGGCGGATCCACTGCCACACCTGCATGCGGCAGATCTCGGCCGTGGCGGCGTCCTCCATGAGGCCGTAGAGGGCCACGCAGCCCTGGCCGCGGAGCCAGGACTCCAGGTAGCGGATGCCGACCTTCAGGTTCTGGCGCAGGGCCTTCTCCGTGCGGGGACCCCGGGGCACCGCCAGGAGCTCCGCGGCCTCCACGGGGCCGGGGATGCGGTGCAGCTGGTTGGGGCCGGCCAGGTTCTCCTCGAAGGGGGCCTGGGCGATGGGCACCAGGGCGGGGTGGGCCACCCAGGTGCCGTCGCAGCCGTCCTGGACCTCCCGCAGCTTGTCGGCGTGCACCTGGGCGAAGGCCTGGGCCGTGCCTTCGGCGTCGCCCCGCTGGGGCACGAAGGCGCTCATGCCGCCCAGGGCCAGGCAGCCCCGCCGGTGGCAGGTGCGCACCAGGAGCCGGGCGTAGGCGCGCAGGAAGGGCTGCTCCATGTGCACCAGGCCCCGGTCCGGGAAGAGGGCGTCCGGGCTCATGCGCCGGGTCTTGATGAAGGAGAAGATGTAGTCCCAGCGGCCCAGGTTCAGGCCCGCGGCCCGGCCACGGTGCTCGAAGAGGATCTCCTCCATCTGGAAGGCCGCCGGCAGCGTCTCGATGAGGATCGTCGTGCGCACGGAACCCCGGGGCAGGCCCAGTTCGGCCTCCATGGCGCCCAGCACCTGGTTCCACCAGCGGGCCTCCAGGTGGTGCTCGAGCTTGGGCAGGTAGAGGCAGGGGGCGCCGCCCCGGGCGAGGATCGCGCCGGCGTTGTGGTACAGGAAGAGGCCGGCATCGAACAGGCACCCGGGGATGGGCTCCCCATCCACCTCCAGGTGCCGCTCGGGCAGGTGCAGCCCGCGGGGGCGGACCATGAGGGTGGCCACGTGCTCCTCGAGGGCGTAGACCCTTCCGGTGGGCGGGTCCAGGTGGCGGAGGGTGCCCCGCACCGCTTCGCCCAGGTTGCGCTGGCCCTCCACGAGGTTCTCCAGGGTGGGCGCCAGGCTGTCCTCGAAATCGGCCATGTAGACCCGGGCGCCGCTGTTGAGGGCGTTGATGAGCATCTTCCGGTCGGGGGGGCCGGTGATCTCCACCCGGCGGTCCAGGAGGTGGGAGGGCAGGGGGGCCACCGACCATTCGGACTCTCGGATCTCGCGGGTTTCCGGAAGGAACCCGGGCAGTTCGCCCGCATCGTAGCGGGCCTGCCGGGCTTCGCGGTTCCGGAGCAGGACCTCCAGGCCGGGGCGGAAGGAACGGGTGAGGTCCTCCAGGAAGGCCAGGGCGCCTTCGGTGAGGATCATGGGGTCCGCATGGTAGGGGAAGGTGGTTCCGGACATCCCGGGATGGAGTTTCGTCGACATGGAAGCCTCCGAGAATTGATCTCAGTCACAAATTGACCTAAGCTGGGGGAATCGCAAGATCCCTTTGAAATTCAACCGGTTGATTTGTCAATAAAGGCAAAGCGACCGCCCGTGATTTTGTAAATCTTGTAAAGGCGCCGCCCGATGTCCGAGAACGCCCAGAAGGCCGCCCCCAGGCTCGGCGCCAAGGTCCGGGCCCTGCGCCGCCAGGAGGGGCTCAGCCAGGTCCAGATGGCCGAACGCCTCTCCATCAGCCCCAGCTACCTGAACCTCATCGAGGCCAACAAGCGCCCCCTCACGGCGCCCCTGCTCATCCAGCTGGCCCACGCCTTCAAGGTGGACCTGAAGAGTTTCGCGCCCCAGGAGGATCAGCGGCTGGCCGAGGACCTCATGGAGGCCTTTGGGGACCCCATGTTCGACTCCCTGGATCTGCCGGCCTCGGAGGTGCGGGACCTGGCCCAGGGGTGTCCCGGCCTGGCCCGGGCCGTCTTCTTCCTCTACCAGGCCTACCGGGAGGGGCGCCGCCGCATGGACACCCTCTCGGACCAGCTGAGCGACGGCCAGGGCTACGGCGCCCCCGCCAGCCTTCCGCCCTCGGAGGCGGCGGGGGACTTCATCCAGCGGTCCATGAACCACTTCCCGGTCCTGGAGGCGGCCGCGGAGGAGCTCTGGGCCCGGGCCTCCCTGGACCAGGACCTGCTCTACACCGGCCTGATCGAGGCCTTCAAGGGCTACGGCGTGAAGGTGCGGGTCCACCGGGCCGGGGATGCCCCGGGCATCCTCCGCCGCTACGACCCCGAGGCGCGGCTGCTCAGCCTCTCGGAACTCCTCCCCCCGCGCAGCCGGGCCTTCCAGATGGCCCACCAGTGGGCCCTGCTGGCCCTCCGGGACGTCCTGGACGAGCTCATCCGCGATCCCCTGCTCTCGGACGACACCACCCGGGCCATGGCCCGGGTGGCGCTGGCCAACTATTTCGCGGGGGCCGTGCTCATGCCCTACGGGACCTTCTTCCGGGCGGTGCGGGCGGGGCGCTACGACATCGAGCTTCTCTCCCGGCGCTTCGAGGCCAGCTTCGAGCAGGTGTGCCACCGCCTCACCACCCTGCGCCGGCCAGGGGAGGAGGGCGTGCCCTTCCACTTCCTGCGCATCGACATCGCCGGGAACATCTCAAAGAGCTTCTCGGCCTCGGGCATCCGCTTCGCCCGCTACTCGGGGTGCTGCCCCCGGTGGAACGTGCACGCGTCCTTCCTCACCCCCGGCCTCATCCGGACCCAGATCAGCGAGATGCCCGACGGGGTGAAATACTTCTGCATCGCCCGCACCCTGCAGAAGGATACCGGCACCTTCCGCGGCCAGCACGCCATGCAGGCCCTGGGCCTGGGCTGCGAGATCGGGTACGCCCGGGAACTGGTGTATTCCGATGGGCTCATGCTCGAGCAGCCCCCGGTGCCCATCGGGGTCACCTGCCGCCTTTGCGACCGCGCCGACTGCGAGCAGCGGGCCTTCCCGCCCCTGCACCAGGGGATCCGGGTGGAGGAACGGGTGCGGCGAGGCAGTTTCTTCGCGCACCTTGGGGATTAATTCCGTAATAATCAGGCATTTCCCCGTCATCTCCCCTGGGTGCCCATGGCCGGATCCCGCTTACCCGTCGCAGCCGCGTTCCTCCTGGTGCTGGCCCTGCTTCCGGGAATCCGGGCCCGGGCCGAGGCGCCCCCCGGCGCGGGCCCGGTGCGCGTGTTCAACGCGGCCGACGGCGTGCCCCAGATGGCCATCTACGCCCTGGCCTCGGACCGGGAGGGCCGCCTCTGGGCGGGCACCCTGGCCGGGGTGGCCCGGTTCGACGGCCAGGCCTGGAAGAGCGTCGAGGGGCCCCCGAGCCGGTACGCCCTCCTGGTGAACGGCAATTCCATGACCAGCACCTCCGACGGCGCCATGTGGATCGGGACCCGGTTCCAGGGGTACCTGGAATACCGCCGCAGCGGGTGGAAGGTCCATGACACGCAGTCCGGCCTTCCCATCAACAACGTCAACGGCCTCCTGGAGAGTTCCCGCCAGGACCGGTCCGGCCGCAGGATCCTCTACGGCGCCACCCACGGCAAGGGCGTCGTGGCTTACCAGGACGGCGCCTGGCAGCGCCTGGGCGGGGAACTGGCGGAAGAGAGGACCTTCTGCCTCCTGGAGCGGGAGGGGGCCCTGTGGGTGGGCTCGGCCCGGGGCGTCTGGATCCTGGAGCACGGACGCTGGCGCCCCTTCGAGGCCAACGGATCCCTGGCGGACCCGCTGGTGCGCACCCTGGCCGAATCCACGGAACCCGACGGCTCCCGCAACGTCTGGATCGGCACCGAGAAGGGCGGCCTGTACCGGTGGCGCCGCGGACGGCTCGAGGCCCTCCCCATGAAGGAGCGCATGGGCAACACCAGCGTCCGCGCCCTCCTGGCGGGCGCCGACGGCTCCATGTGGGTGGGCACCTCCGGCGGCGGCATGGCCCAGATCACGGGGGACCAGTGGCTGGTGCGGGGCACCCGCAACGGCCTCGCCTCCGACTTCATCCGCTGCCTGGCGTTCACCCCGGGCGGTCCGGACGGATCGGTCCTGTGGGCGGGCTCGGACGGCAAGGGCATCTTCCGCATCCATTCCGGCGGGTGGCGGCGCGTGACCGTGCCCTGGCCCCACGCGGACCCCAGGGTCCAGGCCTTCGCCGAGACCCGGAACCCCGCCACGGGCGAGCCGGTGCTCTGGATGGGCAACACGGGCCTGGCCCGGCTGGAGAAGGGCGTCTACACCTTCTTCAACCCCGGCCTGGACGCGGCGGGCGCCACCATGCGAAGCCTCTTCGCGTTTCCCGGGGAGTCGGACCTCTGGTTCGGCTACGGCAACAGCCTCGGGCGGTTCTCCGGGGGGCGGTTCCGGTTCTGGACGGAGAAGGACGGCTTCCCTCCGGGCACGGTGCGGGTGCTGGCGGGCACGCGCGACGCCCGGGGGGCGCGGATCCTCTGGATCGGCACCAGCCGGGGCCTCGTGAGGTTCGACGGCCGGAGCTTCCTCGCCGTGGAACCCCCGCCCGGGGACCCCAAACCCTCGGTGCGCAGCCTGGACGTGGACGGCACGCGGCTCTGGATGGGCACCGACAAGGGCCTGGCCTGCCGTGAAGGGGATGCCTGGGTGACGCCCGGCTCCCAGGCGTCGTTCCCCCCCGTGGGGGTCCATGCCCTGCTGCGCCTGCCGGCGGGAATGGTGGTGGGGACCTTCGGATCCGGCGTCCTCCTCTTCGACGATCCGCGGGGCTCGGGCGGGCACCGGTCCTTCACCACCCGGAACACGCCGGCCCTGCGCCAGGACCTGGTGTACGACCTGGTGCAGGACGCCGCCGGCCGGATCTACGTGTCCAGCCCCCGGGGCGTGGCGCGGGTGGACCCCGCCCGGGGCTGGGCCTGGGACAACTTCGGCACCGAGGACGGCCTGCCGGGGATGGAGTGCATCAAGGGGTCGCTCTTCCGGGACAGCTCGGGGCGCATCTGGGTGGGGACCGAGGACGGCCCGGCCTGGCTCGATCCCGCCACGTCCGCCCAGGACGTCGTCCCCAAGCCCCTGGTTTGGGAATCGGCGTCGGTGCGCGGACGCGCCCTGGAGCCGGGCGCCCGGCTCTCCCACAGGGACCACGGCATCCGGTTCGAGTTCCGCCTCCTCACCGGTCACCGGGAGCAGGACACGGTCTATCGCACCCAGCTCAAGGGCCTCCAGGACGCCCCCGGGGACTGGTCCGCCGCCTCTGGCGCCCAGTACCCCAGCCTGCCGCCGGGTCCCTACACCCTGCTGGTGTGGGCCCGGGACTACGCCGGGAACCCCACGGGACCCCTGGAATTCGCCTTCCAGGTGCTGCCGCCGCCCTGGCTGAGCCCCTGGGCCTGGGCGGGCTACGCGGTCCTCCTGGGCGCGGGCGTCCTGGGGCTGCTCCGCCTGCGCACGCGCGTGCTGGCCGAGCGCAACCGCGAGCTGGTGGAGCGCATCGGGGAGGCCACCCGCGAAATCGAGCAGCGGCGGGAGGAGCAGGAGAAGCTGAACCGCGAGCTGGTCCTGCTGAACCTGGACAAGACCCAGTTCATGGGCATCGCCGCCCACGACCTGCGCAATCCCCTCAACACGATCATCCTGGTGTCCGACGGGCTCGTCTCCGGGGACCTGGAGGAATGCCCGCCGGAGATCCAGCCCTGGGTGAGGAAGATTGCCACCTCGGCCCACCACATGACCGCGCTCATCGACGAGTTCCTGGACGTCAACGCCATCGAGAGCGGAAGGTCGAAGCCCAGCCTGCGCGTCCTGGGCCTCGAGGAGGTGCTGGAACCCCTGGCCAGCCTCCATCGCCTGCGCCTGGAGGCCAAGGGCCAGGTGCTCGTGGTGGAGGGGGCCGCGGGCCCGGCCCGCATCGTGGCCGACCCCAACCACCTGCGCCAGATCCTCGACAACCTCCTGTCCAACGCCTCCAAGTTCTCGCCCCACGGCGCGGTGCTGCGGATCCGGGTGGTGCCGGGGCCCGCCGCCACGCGGCTCGACGTCATCGACCAGGGCCCGGGGGTCAAGGACTCCGAGCGGGGCGACCTGTTCCGGCGGTTCTCCAAGCTTTCGGCCCGCCCCACCGGTGGGGAGAGTTCCTCCGGGCTGGGCCTGAGCATCGTCAAGCATCTGGTGGACGCCAACCATGGCCGGATCTGGGTGGAGAACCAGCCCGGAGGCGGGTGCGCCTTCTGCCTGGAGGTGCCCTCGGCGCTGCCTGCCGGAGGCAGTCTCAATCTCACTGAAAAAAATTGACGCTGTTGATTAAAAATTGAATCAGGAAGCGGCTCCATCCATACTTGGAATTGCCATAAATACGGGGATTTCCGCTCCCTTCCGAGGTGTCGAATGGACCACAACATCGTGGGCAAGAGCGTCACGAGGCTGGACGCCGTGGCCAAGGTGACCGGGAAGGCCAAGTACACCGACGATTTCTTCGAGCGCGACATGCTCGTGGGCAAGGTGCTGCGCAGCCCCCACGCCCACGCCATCGTCAAGGCCGTGGACCTTTCCCGGGCCCGGGCGCTCCCGGGCGTGGTGGCGGTGTTCACCGCCCTCGACCTGCCCCGGATCAAGTTCGGCACCGCCGGGCACCCCTGGTCCCTGGACCCCGGGCACCGGGATGTGGAGGACCGCCTGATCCTCACGGACAAGGCCCGCTTCGTGGGCGACGCCGTGGCCGCCGTGGTGGCCGAGGACGCCCTCACCGCCGAGAAGGCCCTGCACCTCATCGACATCGAGTATGAGGTGCTGCCCCACGTCCTCACCGCCGAGGACGCCATGAAGGAAGGCGCGCCCCTGCTCCACGAGAACCGGCCCGGCAACGTCGTGAGTTCGTTCGGGGTGCAGTTCGGGGACGTGGAGGCCGAGTTCAACCGCGCCGACCACGTCATCGAAGGCGACTACGAGACCAGCATCGTCCAGCACTGCCACATCGAGTCCATGAGCGCCTTCGCCTACGTGGGTCCCGACGGCCGGGTGGTGGTCAACTCCTCCACCCAGATCCCCCACATCGTCAGGCGCATCGTGGCCCAGGCCCTGGGCCTGCCCTGGGGCCGGGTGCAGGTCATCAAGCCGTACATCGGCGGGGGCTTCGGCAACAAGCAGGACGTCGTGGTGGAGCCGCTCGCGGCGGCCATGACCCTGGCCGTGGGCGGGCGCCCCGTGCGCTACTGCATGACCCGCGAAGAGGTCTTCATCGACACCCGCACGCGCCACGCCATGAAGCTGCACCTGAAGACCGCCGTCAACTCGGACGGCACCCTCAAGGGCATCCACGTGCAGCTGCTGAGCAACACCGGCGCCTACGCCAGCCACGGCCACTCCATCGCCATGTCGGCGGGCGGGAAGTTCCGGCCCCTCTATGATTTCCCCGCCGTGAAATTCGAGCCGAAGACGGTCTACACCAACCTCCCCGTGGCAGGCGCCATGCGCGGCTACGGCACGCCCCAGATCTTTTTCGCCCTGGAAAGCCACCTGGACGACATCGCGCGCCGGCTGGGGCTCGACCCCATCGAGCTGCGCCGCAAGAACCTCATCAAGGTCGGCCACCAGGATCCCCTCACGAAGAACGTGGTGCGCTCCTTCGGCATCCCCCAGTGCATCGAGAAGGGGATGGAGCTCATCCGGTGGGACGAGAAGCGCAGGGCCCACCTGGAGCAGACCGGCCCCCGGCGGCGGGGCCTGGGCATGGCGCTTTTCGCCTACGCCTCGGGAACCCACCCCGTGGCCCTGGAACTGGCCGGCGCCCGCATCGTCATGAACCAGGACGGCTCGGTCACCCTGCAGGTGGGGGCCACTGAGATCGGCCAGGGCAGCGACACGGTGTTCGCGCAGATCACGGCGGAGGTGCTGGGCCTGCCCATCGACATGGTCCACGTGGTGACCACCCAGGACACCGACATCACCCCCTTCGACTCCGGCGCCTACGCCTCCCGCCAGACGTTCGTCACCGGCATCGCCGTGCGCAAGGCCGCCATGGAGGTGCGGGACAAGGTACTCGAGGTGGCCGCGCGCCGCACCGGCCTCGTGCCCGCCGAAATGGACATCCGGGATCGCCGCATCGTGGAGACGGCAATTGGCCGCGTGGTCTGCTCCCTGGAGGACGTGGCCATGGACGCCTACTACGACCGGCTCCTGGCGGCCCCCATCACCAGCGACACCTCCGCCAACGTGCGCATCAACGCCATGTCCTACGGCGCCACCTTCGTGGAGGTGGACGTGGACGTGGAGACCGGCAAGGTGGAGATCGCCGAGATCTGGAACGTCCACGACTCCGGCACGATCATCAACCCCAGGCTCGCCGAGGGCCAGGTGCACGGCGGCGTGAGCATGGCCCTGGGCGCCGCGCTCCTGGAGCAGATGCTCTTCGACCCCCAGAGCGGCAAGGCGCTCAACAACAACCTGCTGGACTACAAGCTGCCCACCATCCTGGACACGCCCAGGATCAACGCCGCCTTCGTGGAGACCTTCGAGGCCGCGGGCTCCTTCGGTTCCAAGTCCCTGGGCGAGTGCCCCGTCATCTCCCCCGCCCCGGCCGTGCGCAACGCGGTGCTCGACGCCACGGGCGTGGCCTTCCACAAGATCCCCCTCTACCCCCAGGTGGTTTTCGAGAAATTCCGGGAAGCGGGGCTGCTGGCTCAGAGGAGCGTCGACCATGTTTGACATCTGCGAACTGCACGAACCCGGGACCCTGGAGGAGGCCAAGGCCGTCTTCGCGGAGAACCCCGGCCTCAAGGTCATCGCCGGCGGCACCGACGTCCTCATCCGCCTGCAGCACGGAAGCCTCGCGGGCGCCGGCCTCCTCAGCCTCAAGAACCTCCACGCCCTGGAGGAGATTGTCATGCTGGGCGACGGGACGATCTCGGTGGGGGCCATGGCGCCCTTCACGACGATCTTCCAGTCCGAGCTGATCCGCAAGCACGTCCCCGTTCTGGGCGAGGCCGCGGTGTCCATGGGCGGCCCCCAGGTGCGCAACGTGGCCACCATCGGCGGCAACATTTGCAACGGCGCGGTGTCCGCCGACAGCGCCTCGACGCTGTTCGCCCTGGACGCCCTGCTCAAGCTGGAGACCGCCACGGACGAGCGGATCATCCCCATGGGCGACTTCTACGCCGGCCCCGGCAAGGTGAACCTCCGCCCCGGCGAACTGCTCACCGCCGTGCTGATCCCCCGGGAAGGGTACGAGGGCATGGGCGGCCACTACATCAAGTACGCCATGCGCAAGGCCATGGACATCGCCACCCTGGGGGTGGCCGTGGTGTGCAAGGTGCGGGAGGACCGGTTCGTGGACCTGCGCATCGGCCTGGGGGTGGCCGCGCCGGTGCCCATCCGGTGCTTCGAGGCCGAGGCCTACGCCAAGGGGAAGGAAGTCACCCTGGAAGTCGTCCAGGAGATCGCCCGCCTCGCGGTGAAGCCGGCCAAGGCCCGCACCTCCTGGCGCGCGTCCAAGGACTACCGGGAGCATCTCATCGAGGTTCTGGCCCAGCGGGCCGTCGCCGAAGCCGTGAAGCGTGGGGGAGGTTGCTGTGCTTACTAAGAATTCCGCCGGAGTGGCCGTGCAAAAGCGCATCGCCCTGAAGGTCAACGGGCGCCCCGTGCAGATCGAGATCGACATCCGGGAGTCCCTCCTGGACGTCCTGCGCGACCGCCTCCAGTTCACGGGCGTCAAGCAGGGCTGCTCCGTGGGCGAGTGCGGCGCCTGCACCGTGCTCATCGACGGCGTCCCCGTCAACTCCTGCATCTACCTCGCCGCCTGGGCCCACGGCAAGTCCGTCACCACCATCGAGGGCATCGCCCTGGACGGTCACCTCTCCCCCGTCCAGGAAGCCTTCGTGGAGGAGGGCGCCATTCAGTGCGGCTTCTGCACCCCCGGCCTGGTGCTCAGCACGACGGCCATGGTGGAAAGCGGGAAGCGCTTCACCCACGACGAGGTTCGCCGCGAGCTTTCGGGCCACCTGTGCCGGTGCACCGGCTACCAGAAGATCATTGACGCCGCGGAACGGGCCCTGCGGGAGGCGGAGGCGGCTTCCGAGTAGCCGGCGCTCCGGGATCCACACGGATTCATGCGAGGATCGCGACCCGCCCCGGGCAGGGCCGTTCTCGACTCCGGGTGTCTGCGCTGACTTCCCAGGTCATCTCCAGCCCAGGAATCGAGGCCATCGCAGGAATGCAATCAACGCGTACGCGGAGATCGCGCGGAGGATCGCCGAGAAAGAGCATTCTTCCTCAGCGACCCTCTGCGAAACCTCCGCGGTACCTGCCTTATCGCTATTCCTTGCCGCCGCTTCGAATATACATGTACTGCTCGCCACGGAATTCCACGGGCAGCGTGTAGGTGCCCGCCACCGTCGGGGTGAACTTCATGGGCACCCGCTTCAGCACGGTGATGTCCGGATCCGCATCCCGCGTGGGCGCCGTGGTCCGGAACCGCAGTTCGACGAGCAGGTCGGAAACGACCCCGGCCTGGCTGCCGATAAGCGTCTTTTCTTTCGTGGAGGCCGGGCGCGGGTCGGGCCGCATGGCGACCACGACCTTCTGGCCCTTGACCGGATCAAATTCGCGCGTGGGGTGATTGATGATGAAGCGATAGCTTACGCTTCGGAGTTCAAGCCCCGCCTCAGGATTGATCCGGATGACGGGCTCGGAGGCCAGCCATATTTTGCGGTTCAGAAGGCCATGGCAATCGCCCGTGACCTCGGGGCGGGATTCGATGTTGAACACGCCCCAGGGGATCTTCTGGACGGGCCGGTGGATGCGGATGGAGTGGCTCTCCTTGCTTTCCGCGTTCAGCCCCAAGGCCAAGGTCTGGAGCCTGGCCTCCCGCTCGATTCCGCCCTCGATCCGGAAGGTCTGTTGGCCCCTGAAGAAGATGGGTTCCCAGGCGGAGGCGGTCTCGCTTCCCCCCATCCAGAACCCCACGACGGTATCCATCAGGCTGAGAATGGTTCCGAAAGAATTCTTTGCTAGGGCGGCGCTGCCTGTCCTGAAGAACTGTCCCCAAGGCTGGCTGGCGATCGAGGGAGTCCTGGCCATGTAGTCCGTCCATTCCTTGAAGGAGCCAGCGGACCAGGCGCCTCCCAGGCCCGTGACGACGACATCGCCGGCGGAGGTGTTTCCGCTCAAGGTGGGAGCCAGCATCGAGGGCGTTTCCTGCCACAGCTTCAGTTCACCTTCACCCTCCATTCGGATGTTGCTCCGCTTCACGGCGACCAGGCTGAAAAGAAGGACAGGGTCCTTGGTGCCAAGGGCGGGGTCATAACCGGTCAATTGGAAATCGAAGGTAGCCCAGTCCCCATACTTGTTCATCATGGAGAGGAAGGCGTCACTCTGTTTCGTGTCGAAATCGGAAATGAAACATTTGCCGCTGGTATTGGTCAGGGTCAGGAGCGGGGCGGCGTTGGAGGGACGCAAATCGGGGTCATTGAACTGGATCTTGCCGATGTAGAACGAATCCTCGCGGTGCGGCGCATTGAAGATGCAGACCCGGAAAATGCCCCGGTACTTGTTGTAAAGGGTGAAATAGGGAATCGTCACGCCTGCGGCAGGGGTGCCGAAGTCGCGGTGCACTAGCATCCATCCGTCCTCGCGAAAGAAGTTACCCCTTCCTGTGGACACCCGGTTGCCGGGGATCCGGAAGGGCATGAGGCTCTTCGTCAAGGCTGGTGGCGAAGACGGGTTGGCGGAGAAGTACATCTCCTGCTCGGTTTCTGCGGTCCAGTCCCAGGCCGCGCTTAAATTGGGGTCCTCCGGTCCCATGGCTCGCTGGGCGTAGCCGGGGAGTAGGGATGCGAATGCCGCGATTGCAATGGCAAGGGGTTGTTTTGGCATGGTTGGGTTCCTTGGCGGTAGGCCTAGTTGGACGCGGTTTGGTTCGGGGTTGCGACGAGCCGAAGGGTGTTTGGTGTGTTCCTGGCCACCTCCTTACTGGAAATGCGCCAGGCCGAAAACCCTGGGATGCCATCATTGGCGCTTCCGCGCAGAATGCGCTTTCCTGCAGCCGGATCCACCCGGGGGGTGCCGTCGGCCGGTGCTCCCTGGTACCCGTCCTGGGCCGTGTCTTCGCACCATTGCAGACCCAACCCCGACATGTCATGCAAACCCCAGGGATTGGCCCACTTTGCGCCCGATGGCAACTCAGGAAGGTTCCCGGTTCGCCACCACGCGTAATGCGAGAATTCACGTTCCAGGAGACCGGGATCATCACCGAAGAAGAAGCGTGTGGTAGTGCCCGCCCTGCACGCGTACTCCCACTCGGCCTCCGTAGGCAGGCGGAAGGTATAGTCCCGCCTGTGCCGGTTCAGGTTGGGAAGGAAGTGATCGCGGATATCCACGAAGGAGATGGCGCGAGCGGGCAGGCCGGCATCGTCGCCCGCCTGGCGCACTGCCGCGTCGGCCACAGCGTTCCATTGGGCCTTGGACACCAGGAAGCGGGTCATGAAAAACGGCTTCCCGATTGTCACTTTGTGCTCCGGCGTGGGATTGAGGGAGGTGAGCATGTAAGTCTGGTAATTGCTCCCGGCCCCCACGATGCCCTTGCCGGCGGGGATCTCCACGAACTCGAGCGGGATGTTCCCGGGCAGGGCAACCACCAGGGCCGGCGAGGCGTAGGCGACCTTCGCGTCCGTACCGGTCTTCACCTCGAAGACCTGCTCGGGCTTGAGGGGATGGAGGCTGCCCTTGGCCGCGGTCACCGGGGCCGCCTTGACGGTGTAGGAGCCGGGCGCCAGGCCTTTCAGGGTCTCGGTGGCGCCCAGTTCCCGTTTGTAGTCTCCGGGCCCGGTCACCACGACGGGGGTCCCGGGGCCTTCCAGTCCGGTGATTTCCACGTGGAGCGCGGGCTTGACCGTGACCACGGCTTCGCGGGTAACGGAAGGCCCGCCGGGGTGGGTGACCGTGAGCTTGTAGGTGGTGGTTCGGCGGGGTGAAACCTTGAGGATCTCCTCGCTCTTCACCGAAGCGGCGCCCGGTTCCACGGTGCCGGCCCCGAGCGAGAAGGAACCCTTGAGCTGGGCGGTTTCCCCCAGTTCGATGGTGGCCGGTTCGGCCGTGAAGGCCTGGATGGCGGGCGCCGGCCTGGGAGGGTCATCGTCCTTGTGGCAGGCCACGAGCAGGAGGATTCCGGGCAGGGCGCAGGCACCGCTGCGGAAGAGCGGCCGAGGCCGGGGGGGGACGACGGTTGTGGGTGGCATATCAGCTTCTCCTGGCCGCGGGAAAGCCGCGACGAAGGAAAGGGTGGCCCCGCCCCGAAGCAGGTTCCCGGCGGCCGGATCCGCGCCTGGCCTGGATCCACGGGCGGCACCCGTTCCAGGCGATGGCCCAAATTGGACTTATGAATACAGAGATGTTGTGTCTCAATCGCGGAAGACGTATAGTCGGACGCCTGGGATCCCAAGCGAATCCCGCAACTGCGGAGGTGCCCGTGTCCGAGGAAGCCAAGACGCTCTCCCCGTGGTGGAGGATCGCCGTCCTCCTGGTGATGATCGCGGGCTTCAGCCTGCTCAGCCTGGTCACGGTGAAGACCTACGCGGGCGCCCCGCCCATCCCCGACCGGGTGGTGGACACCGCGGGCCGGGTCCTCTTCACGGGCGACGACATCCGGGCGGGGCAGGGCGTCTTCTTCAAGTACGGGCTCATGGAGCACGGGACGCTCTGGGGCCACGGGGCCTACCTGGGCCCGGACTACTCGGCGGAGTATCTGCACCGCCTGGCGGAAATCGGCCGGGACACCCTGGCCCAGGAGCGCTTCGGGAAGCCCTTCGCCCAGGTGCCCGCGGATGCCGCCCCGGGCCTGGGGGAGCGGCTCAAGCTCATGCTCCGGGAGAACCGCTACGCCGGAGGCACGCTCGTCTTCACCGCCCCGGAGGCCCGGGCCCACGAGGTCCAGGCCGGGGAATGGAGGGACTACTTCTCGGGGCTGGACCCCGCCCCGGGCCTTCCCGCGGGCTACATCCGGAACGAGACCGAGCTGGCCCGGCTCAACGACTTCTTCGCCTGGGCGGCCTGGGCCACCGTGGCCACCCGGCCCGGCACCGACTATTCGTACACCAACAACTGGCCCTACGAGCCTCTGGTGGGGAACCTGCCCACCAGTTCGGCCTACCTGTGGAGCGCCATGAGCCTCGTGACCCTGCTGGGCGGGCTGGGGCTCATCCTCTTCATCTTCGGCAAGTTCGACTACCTGGGCTGGGGCGGCGGCGTCGGCTCCCACCGCGGCGCCCCCGGGGCCCTGCAGGGCTGGAAACCCACCGCCAGCCAGAAGTCGCTGGGCCTCTATTTCCTGGTGGTGATGCTGCTCTTCCTGGCGCAGGCGGCCCTGGGCGGCGCCCTGGCCCACTACCGGGTGGAGCCGGGCGCCTTCTACGGGTTCGACCTGGCCAAGTTCCTGCCCTACAACCTCGCCCGCACCTGGCACCTGCAGCTCGCCATCTTCTGGATCGCCACCTCCTGGGTGGCCGGGGGCCTCTTCCTGGCGCCCCTGGTGGGAGGCGCGGAGCCCCGGGGGCAGAACGCGGGCGTCCTGGTGCTGCTCGGGGCCCTGGCGCTGGTGGTCTTCGGCAGCCTGGGCGGGGAGTACCTCGGCATCAACGACCGCCTGGGCAGCCTCTGGTTCTGGCTCGGCCACCAGGGCAGCGAATACCTGGACCTGGGCCGGTTCTGGCAAGTGCTCCTGGCGGCGGGGCTCCTCTTCTGGCTGTGGCTCATGTTCCGGGCCCTGCGGCCCGCCATGGGCCGGGGCAAGGGTGAACTGCCCAGCCTCTTCCTGGTGGCCGCGGTGGCCATCCCCCTCTTCTACGTGCCGGCGCTCTTCTACGGACCCCACACGAATTTCGCCGTCATCGACAACTGGCGCTTCTGGATCATCCACCTCTGGGTGGAAGGCTTCTTCGAGTTGTTCGCCACGGTGATGGTGGCCGTGATGTTCGTGCAGATGGGACTCATCAAGGAACTGGCCGCCACGCGGCTGGTGTACCTCGACGGCATCCTCTACCTGGTGGGGGGAATCGTGGGCACGGGCCACCACTGGTACTTCACCGGCCAGGGCACCCTGAACATGGGCCTCGCCGCGTGCTTTTCCGCCCTGGAGGTGGTGCCCCTGACGCTGCTCACCCTGGACGCCTGGGATTTCATCCGGCTCCAGGACAAGGTCTGCGACGACTGCGACCTGCCCCTGGGTTCCAAGCACGTGTGGCCCATCCGGTTCCTCATCGCCGTGGGCGTGTGGAACTTCGTGGGGGCCGGGGTCTTCGGGTTCCTCATCAACCTGCCGATCGTCTCCTACTTCGAGGTGGGCACCACCCTCACGCCCAACCACGGCCACGCGGCCATGTTCGGCGTCTTCGGCATGCTGGCGCTGGCGGTGGTGTTCTTCTGCCTGCGCTCCCTGCGCTCGGACCGGGCCTGGGCCCGGGTGGAAGGGCTGATCCGGGTGGGCTTCTGGGGGCTGAACATCGGCCTGGGGCTCATGATCCTCCTGGACCTGTTCCCGGCCGGCGTGCTGCAGCTCTGGGACGCCCTGGCCAACGGCTACTGGCACGCGCGCAGGCTCACCTACATCATGTCCGGCACGTTCCATACCCTCGAATGGGTGCGCATCGCCGCGGACATGACCTTCCTGCTGGTGGGCGCACTGCCCCTGGCCTGGGCCACGGTCAAGCTGGTCCTGGACCGGGAGCCGGCCGCGCGGCGATGAGCAGGGCCCAGGGCTGATTCCATACCCCCTTCAACCCGTGGACGAATCCTCCCGGGCCTGGGAGCATCAGGGACCATGGACTACCGCACGACCAAAGCCTTCGATCACTTCCTGTCCGGCCTGGGGCCTGAGGCCCGGGAAGAGGCCCTGGGCGTCCTGGCCGGGGAGGTGCGGGACCTGCGCGGCCTGCCCCCGGGCGCCGCAAGGGCCCGGGAGGTCCACCGGCGGGTGGATGCGGCCCAGGCCCGCTTCGCCGCCCTGAGGCCGGACGTTACCGGCCAGGTGCGGTGCTCCCGGGGATGCTCCCACTGCTGCCGCCTCTGGGTGGGCGTAACCCGGGACGAGGCCGAGCTCCTGCGGGCCTCGGAGGTCCGGCCCGATCCCGGCCGCCTGGAAGCGCAGCGATCCTGGACGTCCCCGTCCGACTTCATCGGCAGGCCTCGGGATGAGGCCTCCTGCGTCTTCCTGGGGCCGGACGGGGCCTGCGCCGTGTACCGGGACCGGCCCGCCATCTGCCGGGCGGTGCTGGTGGCCAGCGACCCGGAATTCTGCCGCGGCGGCGACCTGGCCACCCGCATCACGGCGGTGATCAACCCCTACGCGGAGGTGGTGGTGTCGGCCGCCCTGACCCTGGACGCGGAGGGGGATCCGCCGCCCCCCGCGGGCCGCCATCTGGCCCATGCCCTTGGGCACCCCCTTTTTCAAAGCCGGAAAACGCCCCCAGACGGAGGAGCGTTCAGGCAGAATCCTTCCATGAACCTGCTGGCCGTTTCCGGAAGTCTGAGGGACCAATCGAGCAACACGCGCCTGCTGCGGGCCCTGGCCCTCCTGGCGGAGCCGGGGGTGTCCGTGGCCTTCGGCCCTCCCCTGGACGGGCTCCCCTACTTCAACCCGGACGTGGAGGAGGCGGGCCTCCCCCCGGCGGTCCAGGCCTGGCGCGACCGCGTGGGCGCCTGCGACGCGGTCGTCGTGTGCAGCCCCGAATATGCCCACGGCGTCTCCGGGATGCTGAAGAACGCCCTGGACTGGCTCGTGGGCGGCATCGAATTGAACGGCAAGCCCGTGGCGGTGGTGAACGCCCGCCCCGAGGCCACCCTGGCCCACGCCGCCCTGGTGGAGACCCTGCGGATCATGGGCGGGACCGTGATCCCGGCGGCGGTCCCCCTCACGGGACGGAACCTGGACGCCGAAGGCATCGCCGCGGACCCGGAATTGGCGGCGGCGCTGCAAAGAATCCTCTCCTCCCTGGCCCAGGCGCTGCGGTAGACTCCTTCTCCATCCCGAGGCCACCATGGGAACCCCGTCGATCCAGAGCGCCACGCGGAACCTCGCCAAGTCCGTCGAATGGATCCGGCGCGACGGCCACGAATGGTCCTTCGTGGGCCTCTCCCAGGAATTCGAGGAGGCCGAGGTGCAGCGGCGGGTGGACGGGTTCTTCCCCGACGAGCGGCTCTACCTCGTCTTCGGCGGACGGGACTCCGCCGAGGTACCCCGGGCGCAGGCCGCGCACCTGGTGAAGGAGCTGCTGCTGGTGCGGGAAGTGTCCCTCTGGGACCTGGGGCTGGCCCGCACCCTGCAGTTCAACCGCATGGGGCTCTGCAAGGCGGGAACCGTAAGGCATTAGTACAGGAACATCGGCTTGCCTTCCACGTGGCGCACCTTGGGGCGGTAGTTGTCCTTGTCGTACAGTTCGGCCACGTCCACGCGCTTGAGACCCTGGGTGAGGGTGGACATGGGCACGCTGGTGTAGGTGCCGTTGCGCAGGGCCACCAGGCGGTTCCGCTCGCCGCTGCGGATGATGTTGATGGCGACGTTGGCGAAGTTCACGGCCACCATGAGGTCGAGGCTGTCGGGGGCGCCGCTGCGCATGAGGTAGGAGACCTGCTGGTTCAGCACGTCCTCGCCGGTGAGCTTCTTGAGGGCGTCGCCCAGGATGTTGCCGATGCCGCCGAGCTTCTTGTGCCCGTAGGCGTCGGCCTCGCCGAACTCCACCGGGACGCCGCCCACCATGTGGGCGCCCTCGCTCACGGTGATCATCGCGTAGTTGCTCGGATTGGCCCGCTTGTCGGACAGGATCTTCTCGGCCACCCGGACGGGGTCGAAGGGCACCTCGCTGATCAGGGCCCGGTCCACGCCGGCCAGGTACGAGGCCAGGAGCGAGGTCTCGCCGGAGTTCCGGCCGAAGAGCTCCACGATGGCGATGCGCTCGTGGGAGCCCGCGGAAGTGCGCAGCTGGTGGATGAACTCCACGCTGCGGGTGACGGCCGTGGAGAAGCCGATGCAGTAGTCGGTCCCGTAGATGTCGTTGTCCATGGTCTTGGGGATGGCCACGCAGGGCACCCCCTCCTGGTGCATGCGCTCGCCGTAGCTCAGGGTGTCGTCCCCACCGATGGGGATGAGGATGTCCAGGCCCAGCTTCTCGATGACCTTGAGCACGTGGGGCGTGAAGTCGAAGGGGCCTTCCTGGTCCGGGGTCAGGGAGGGCCGCAGGAAATCCGGCACCCGCCTCAGGCTCACCTTGCCGGGGTTGGTGCGGCTGGTGTGGAGGAAGGTCCCGCCGGTGCGGTCCACGGTGCGGGTGTTGAATTTGTCCAGGGGCAGGATGCACTTGCCGTGGGTCTCGGGGTTGTCCAGGTCGTATTCCAGCAGCCCGGCCCAGCCACGGCGGATGCCCACCACCTCGAAGCCCTCCTCGATGGCCCGCGACACCAGCATCTTGATGCAGGGATTGAGGCCGGGGACGTCGCCTCCGCCAGTAAGGACGCCGATTCGCATGGGAGCCTCCAGAAAACGTGCCGGGTTCCGGGAATTCCTGAATACTACTCCCCCGGTCATGGATGCGAACAAAAAGGCGGGCATTAAGCCGGTAATGGTTACACTGGACCGGCCGGGAGGTCCGCATGAGTCTCGCACGATCCAGGATCACGGCCCAGGGCCAGGTCTCCGTCCCCGCGGCCGTCATGAAGAGGTTCGGCATCGCCCCGGGCGACTACATCGACTGGGAGCTCAGGGATGGCAACCTCCTGGTGCGCCGGGTGGGCACCTACACCCTTGGCGACGTGGCCACGGCCCTGGACCTGCAGGAAGGCGTGCTGCACAAGACGGGTCCCGAACTCCTCGAGGGCGTCAAGGAACGCATGAGGAGGCGCCATGCGGTCCGCTGACGCCTCGCTCCTGGTGGGCTGCCTCGCCGGCAGCGGAGCCGCCCAGACCTTCATCCGGGAGGAGGGACCGGTGTGGATCTCCCATCTGGTGCTGGCCGAAACCGTGCGGGCCCTGGAGTGCGTCCACGGCCGCACGCGGCCCCGGCTGGTGGAGGCCCTGGAGATGATCCTGGACAACAAGGACCTGGTGATCGAGGACCCCGCCGTGCCCCGCGCGGCCTTGGAGGGCTATCGCGCCGGCCTGGAATTCGAGGACGCCCTGGCCGTGGAAACCGCCCGCAAGGCCGGGCATCTGCCCCTGGGCACCCTGAGGGAGGAGCTCCGCGGAGTTCCAGGGACGGTCGATCCTCGGGCATAATGGCCCCAACGGAGATCCCCCATGCGCATTCGAACCCTCGCCTTCGCCCTGGCCGCCGTCGCGGCCCTGGCTGCCAACCCCAAGGTCAAGTTCACCACGAACCTCGGCAGCTTCACGCTGGAGCTCGACCCCGAGGCCGCGCCCAAGACCGTGGACAACTTCCTGGGCTACGTGAAGAGCGGCCACTACAAGGGGACCACCTTCCACCGCGTCATCGCCAAGTTCATGATCCAGGGCGGCGGCATGACCGCCCAGGGCGCGGAGAAGCCCACCCGGGCCCCCATCCAGAACGAGGCCAAGATGGCGCAGGAGAAGGGCTGGCGCAACGTGCGCGGCACCGTGGCCATGGCCCGCACCGGCGCCCCCCACAGCGCCACCTCCCAGTTCTTCATCAACACCGTGGACAACGCCTTCCTGGACTACCCTGGCCAGGACGGCTGGGGCTACTGCGTGTTCGGCAAGGTGGTGGACGGGATGGAGACCGTGGACAAGATCCGCGACGTGAAGACCCTCCCCGGCGACCGGCCCCAGACCCCCGTGGTCATTTCCGGCGCGGTGCTGGAAGGCGCGCCGGCCCCGGCGAAGAAGAAGGCCGTGAAGAGGAAGTAGGCCGTCAGTCCAGGTAGCTCCGCGCGCCCAGGTAGCGGTCCCGGTAGTAGGGATCGCCCAGGCGTTCCCGGGCGATGCGCCGCCCCCGGCCGGGCGCGTGGATGAAGACGTCGTCCCCCGCGTAGATCCCCACGTGCGACACCTCGTTTCCGCCGGCCGTGGCGAAAAAGACCAGGTCGCCGGGGGACGGCGTGGTGGTGCGGGTGCCCGCATCGAACTGGGCCTTGGAGTTGCGGGGCAGTTGCAGGCCGTTGAGGCGGTACACCGCCATGGCCAGGCCGCTGCAGTCGAAGCCCTTGGGGGTGGTGCCGCCCCACAGGTAGGGCACGCCCAGGTACGTGGCGGCCGTCTCCACCAGGTTGGCCCGCAGCCCCGTGAGCTCCCGGGGCGCGGGGCGGGCCAGGGGCGGTTCTTCCGGCGGCACCAGGTAGAACTCCCGGATCACCCCCGCCGCCCGCAGGGCCTCGGCCCGGGCGCGGGCGGCCTCCCGGGTGGGAAAGTCGCCGAAGCGCACCCGGTAGAGCCCCGGCTGGGCCGCGTAGTACACCGCGTCCAGCCCCCTGGACTGGAGCAGATCGGCCAGGCGGGACGCGTTCTCCACCCGGGCGAAGGCGCCGGCCTGGATGGTGAAGCCCAGGCGCGCCAGCTTCGGCGCCGGGACGGGCCTGGCTGGGACGGGCCTGGGTGGGACGGCCCGGGGCGGGACGGGCCGCGGTGCTGAGCATCCGGCCAGGATTAGGCCCGCCAGCACGACCTGGATGACGCTGCGCATGGACCTCCCGGGGATGGGAGAAGTGTACCTGGATTTCCGTCTTCGTTCAGGGGCGAGGCCTCGTCGGATCCCTCGCGATCAAACAAACAATCCATTGACGCATGGCCATGTGGAGATCCTTCAGGCTCGACCTGCTGGCCGCAAGCGTTTTACCGCCCCGCCGGCCTATGCCGATGACGTCGCCCACGGCTTCCGGCACCGTCACCCTCAAGAAGCGCGCCGCCGCCCAATAGCGGTTCGTTCAGAGCGACGATGGTTTGGCCGTAACGAGGTCCTTTTTCCATCCTTTTCCTATCCCCGTCCATCCCCGTTTATCCCCGGCCAATTCAATCGTTGAATGCAGCCGAGGCCACATGTTCGACGCCGAACCCAGGCATTTCGTCAGCCCTGGACAAAAAGAACTGGCCGGGGATGGACGCTGATGAACGGGGATAAATAAAGAAGATATTCATCACCCGACGTGTTGCTTCGAACTTCTTATCTCGGCAACAAGCCACGACTAAACATGATTTTTTGAATTAATTTGCTACCGGGGCCGCCGGCCTAATGGCACACCGCCATGTCTGCCGGTCTCCAAGGCTGGTTCCCTGCCGGAGGAGCGGCTGGCTTGGTCGGTGGGTTTACCAGCAAACTCATACTGTAATAGATGCCCCCGCCAAGGGCACCTCCGACCGCGCCAAGCGGAAAGCCGGGTCCGCCTGTGGCCGCCGCAGCCCCGATTCCTCCCAGGACGGCTCCGCTGGCCATTTCGGCCCCCAGGGACCTGGGGTTGATCGAATAATCGTTCACTTCCTTGACGCTGGGAGGTCCTCCTGCGCCCTTTATCCGGGCCAGGTCAGAATCCGGGAGAAGGATCAGGGCTGGTTGTCTTTTCATCGTGCCACCTCCATCGGTGATTGGCGTGATCCAAGGGCCTTCGATACCGTTATTTTTTCGGAAGCAGGACTCCCTTCCTGGAGATCCTGGATTGGCAATTGGGGCAGATCGAGATGCCGGAAACAAAGTGGTCGAACGTGACAAACCTTCGAAACCTTGGGAGGCGATGGAGGCACCTAGGGCAGTACTGCCGTGGTATCGCAAGGAGCACTAGAATTCCTCCTATTAGTGCACTGGATACAATGCTCAATAATTGATTTGCATGATGATTCATATTTTCCGCCGCATGCCAAGCCGGGGCCGTCGCAAACGGGCCTTTTTGATTATGGTCTTCAAGGGTGTGAAGTTAATATTTCCATATTATTGGCTTGTGCATGGCCAAGCTTGGCCAGTGGTGGGCTATCGTGTCCCAGCTGTCCGCAGATTAGGATTTTTGCGTTCACTTGCAAATATTTTTTCGGTATTGATGGGAGTCAGGTTAAAACACCGACAGGGCAGCGGGGCACGCTGGCCCTCCCCGCTCAGGCCCAGTTGAACTTCTTCACGGCCACGAGGAAGCACCCCGCGGTCCACGCCGCCACGATGGCCAGGCCCGCGGCGTGGCCGTCCAGGCCGGCGCCGTCGTTGAACACGGCGCGCAGGGCCTTGAGGTAGGGGGAGAGGGGCAGGGCCACGACGGCCTGCTGCATCCACCGGGGGGCGCTGTCCAGGGTGAAGTAGACGCCCGACAGGAGCATCATGGGGAAGAAGAAGGCGTTGGAGATGGCGGCGTAGCCTTCGGACGTCTTCGCGAAGCCCGAGAGGGCGAAGCCCATGGCCATGAAGCACGCGGCCCCCAGGGCCAGCACCAGGGCCAGGAGGACGTAGCTGCCCTGGTTGGTGATGTGGAAGCCGAAGTGGCCCACCAGGAGCATGGCCGCGGCCTGCAGGAAGGTTACGGTGAGGCGGTGGAGGATCTGGGCGGCCAGGAAGATCCACTTGGGCAGCGGCGTCACGGCCAGCCTCCGGAATTTCCCCTTCTCCCGGTACGACACGTTCACCATGCCCACGCTGAAAAGGCCCATGCTCAGCAGGTTCATGCCCAGGAGCCCGGGCAGCAGGAAGGCCGCGTAGTTCGACGCGTGGCCGCTGCCCGGACTTTCCATGGACACCGGCAGGAACCGGGGCGCGAGGCCGGCCCGGCCCACCTGCAGGGCGAGATTGGCCTGCTGGACCACCTGGGCCGCCATCTGGCCCTGGGCGGCGAGGTAGGTGTTCACCCGCAGGCGGCCCGCCTCCAGCTGGACGGCGGTGTCGCCCTTCTTCCACCGGACCTGGGCCTCGGCCGGGGTGAGAACCAGGGGCTTGACGGGGGTGGCCGCAAGCGCCGCCATGAGTTCGGGGGCCGCGGGGCCCGCCACCACAAGGGTGAGGGTGGGCGTGGACCCCTGGCGGAAGATGGTGCCGAAGCCCACCAGCATGAGGATCGGGAAGGCGAAGGTCCAGAACAGGGCCACCCGGTCGCGGGCGTAGAGCTTCCATTCCATGCGGAATTGTCGGAGAAGGAGCATGGTCAGTCCCTCAGGCTGCGGCCGGTGAGGTGCAGGAAGACGTCTTCGAGCGTGGCCCTGCGCACGTGGATCTGCTGGTAGGGAACCCCCTCGGCGGCCTCGAGCAGGGTGGGCAGCAGGGCCTTCGGGTCCCGGGTGGGGATCTCCCAGAGGTCGGCGCGGGCGGTGACGGGCTGGCCCAGCCGCGCGGCGAAGGCCGACGGGTCCGGGGCTTCTCCCTGGAAGGCCAGTTCGACCACGCTGGGGATGGCCAGGTCCTGGATGAGGCCCAGGGGCGTGCCCGCGGTGAGCACCCGGCCGTGGTCCATGATGGCCAGCCGGTCGCAGAGCGCCTCGGCCTCGTCCATGTAATGGGTGGTGAGGATGACGGTGCGGCCCTCGGCCTTGATGTGCCCGACCACGTCCCACAGGGAGCGCCGGGCCTGGGGGTCCAGGCCGGTGGTGGGCTCGTCCAGGAAGACCAGCTCCGGGTCGTTCACCAGGGCCAGCGCCAGGGCCAGGCGCTGCATCTGGCCGCCCGACAGCGTCACGTGGAAGGCGTCGGCCTTGTCCGTGAGCTGCACCAGGTCCAGGAGCTCGGCGGCGCTCCGGCGGCGGGGGTAGTAGCTGCCGTAGAGGTCCAGGGCTTCCCGGGGGGTGATCTTGTTGAACAGGCTGGTGCTCTGGAGCTGGACGCCGATGCGGCCGCGGATGGCGCGGGCCTCGCGCTTCCAGTCCAGGCCGAGGATCTCGATGGTGCCCGCGTCGGGCCGGGTGAGGCCCTCGATCATCTCCAGGGTGGTGGTCTTGCCGGCGCCGTT
>MTLE01000571.1_pt5 | contig 31505 bp, 17 predicted proteins | sample 1982461 | NCBI WGS metagenome assembly MTLE01 (sample SAMN05712605, study PRJNA340218) | biofilm metagenome | isolation source: sample SPL anode biofilm adapted to -200 mV | place: USA | collected 2012-02-03
GGCGCGAGCCGGTGCGGCGCCACCGCCACCGCCACCATGTTGGAAGATTACCGGAAACGCCTTGCCGCCGAGCAGGCTAAGAGCTGATTGGGATTGCAAAATCGCTATCAAAACCGAGCCCCGAAAATTAGCCTGTCTTTCCTGGTCTAGCTGTAGTTCTCGGTGTAAACCACGATTGGCTTGACTAGAGTTAAGGCGTGAAGGTGGTTAAATGACGCGTCTATTTCGCGCCATGAGTTCGCCTTAGCTAGAGCCAATACTTTGAGAGAGCTGACCGCATTAGCCCAAGTGTTCAGCCATATATTAATCGTATCTTACTGATATTGAAGACTTAACATTAACGATTTAAGCACTTGCTCGAAACGGGATTTCTCGTATCTTACGAAGGCGTTTATCCGATTTTGTTATGGCCTAACCTTGGAATGTCCTGGGGGCCTCAGCGGAATGAATTTTGCTTCCTTCGTCGGCAACCGTTTGATAGAAGGGAATACATCATGTTTTGGATTAAGTTATTCATGGTTGCGGCTTGGCTCCTGGCGGTCACTCCCGCTTGCTTGGCCCAGAATGCCACGCCGACGACCCAAGGGGCTCCGAAGGAATTCAAATTAACCGATGGCAATGTGCTGCGCGGGGAGCTGGCCTCCGCCAATGCCGACGGTTTTCTGATCAAACTCAACACCGGCGGCTTCTCCGAGCGCTACCAATGGACCAAAATGGCCCAAGAGACCTTGAAAATGCTCGAAAATGACCCGCAAGCCGGCCAATTTGCCAAACCCTTTATCGAAGTTGCCATGGACGATGCCAGCCTCATCATCCAACGGCCGCCGATCAAACGCAGCACATACGTCACCAAGCAAGTGGCCACGAAAGTGGAACTCGTTTCGGATAAAGCCGAATTATCCTCCACGGCAACCCAACCGCTGATCGCCACCATTCTCTTGCTGCTTTTCGCCGCCAACATTTACGCGGGCTATGAAATCGCCATTTTCCGCGGTCGCCCGCCGATGCTCGTGTGCGGCGTTTCGTTGGTATTGCCGGTGGCGGGGCCATTGATTTTCCTGGCCATGCCAACCGAGATGCAAGAATCCTCCGTAGGGTCCTCCGCACCGGTCCCGCACGATGTCGGCGCCCCGCCGACTCCGGCGGCCATGGGGGTGCCTTCGGGGACATCTTTGAACATCAACAAGGGCGGTGGCGCCCCGGCGGCGGCGGCTGGAGGGTATCCCCCGGCGGTCTATAACCGGAATGACACCCAATTTGATCGCCGGTTTTTCGAAACCAAGTTTACCGGCTTTTTCCGGGTGGTGCTGGGCGACGCGGAAAAGAATGTCGTTTTCACCATCAAAACCCTAAAGAACGAATACGTGGTGCGCCGCATTGCGCGCATTACCACCAATGAAATGCACGTCCAGCTGCAACAAGCCAGCGCGGGCGACATTGGCGTCAGTTTTGGGGAAATTGTCCAAGTCTCCATCAAAGAAAAATAGCGGTGGTTTGGCGGCCTGCGCATGAAATTCAATTCGATTCTCCTATTCGGCGCGCCCGGTGTGGGCAAAGGAACCCAAGGCAAGGTCTTGGGAATGCTGCCCGGCTTTATCCATTGCGCCTGTGGAGATGTGTTTCGCGGTTTGACCGCCGATAGCGAATTGGGCCGCACGTTCCTCCAATATTCCAGCCGCGGTGAATTGGTGCCGGATGAATACACCGTGAAGCTTTGGCGCCAGGCCATCGAAGCTCGCATCGAAACGGGCACCTACCATCCGGAACGCGATACCTTGGTGCTGGACGGCATCCCCCGCAGCTTGAACCAAGCCCAACTGCTGGCGGATTCACTGGACGTTAGAGCCATTTTTTACCTCACCTGCCCGGATCGCAGCAAACTCATTCACCGCATGCAGCGCCGGGCGTTGCGGGAAAACCGGCTCGATGACGCCAATTACGAAATCATCCTCCGCCGCCTCGAAACTTACGAGCAAGAGACCAAGCCGGTGCTCGATTTCTACGGCAAACACCTCGTCCATGAGGTGGATTCCTCCCGCAAGCCGGTGGAAGTCCTGCACGGCATCGTCGAAAAACTCACCGAAGTCTAATGGCCTCTCCCTTGCGCGCGGTGTTCATGGGAACCGCCGAGCTGGCCTGCGCTAGCTTGGAAGCCCTGGCACGCAGTGGCCTGGTGCAAGTCGTCGGAGTCGTTACCCAGCCGGATAAACCCCAGGGGCGCGCCATGCTGCTACAGCCCCCGCCGGTCAAAACCACGGCCCTGGCGTTAGGATTGCCCGTATTTCAGCCCGTCAAATTGCGCCTAGAACCCGCCGTGCAAGAGGTCGCCCGCTGGCAACCCGATATCATCGTGGTGGCGGCTTACGGCCAAATCCTGCCGAAGAGCGTTTTGACTTTGCCCAAGTTTGGATGCGTCAACGTGCATGCCTCCTTGTTGCCACGTTACCGCGGAGCGGCGCCGATTCAATGGTCCATGCTTAACGATGACCCGGAAACGGGCGTCACCATCATGCTCATGGACGAGGGCCTCGACACCGGGGCCATGCTGACGCAGCGCAAAACGCCCATCGAACCGGCGGATACCGGCCAGACCTTGCATGACCGCTTGGCGCGCATTGGGGCCGAGTTGCTCCTAGACACGCTGCCGGACTATGTGGCGGGAAAAATCGCGCCCCAACCGCAACCCGCTGAAGGCTCCTGTTACGCCCGAAAAATTACGAAAGAAGATGGCCTGCTGGATTGGAAGCTGCCGGCCCGTGCGTTGTGGAACCGAGTGCGCGCGTTTAATCCCTGGCCTAGCGCCTTCACGCGAGTCCCCGCGCAGCCCCAACCCTATTTGCTCAAAGTGTGGGAAGCGGAGGTGATGGCGCGCAGCGGCACGCCGGGTGAAATCTTGGCGGCTGGCCCCGAGGGATTGGTGGTCGCCTGCGGTGAACAGGCCTTGAAAATCACCACCCTGCAAAAGGAAGGCAAGCGCCGCATGGCGGTGCGCGAATTCCTGGCCGGTAATGAAGTGCGTCCTGGCCAGCGGCTGGAATAAGTTTTCGCGCTCTGGCGCCCCGCTTCGCGCGAAGTTACAAAAAGGGAACAATTTCCCATCACCGCACGTTATAGTGGAGAGATGCAGACGCGCCCAGGCACTCGCAAACCCGCGTTTTACTGGCAAGCCCTCTTGATTGCCTTGCCCGCGTTATTGCTCGCGGGTTTGGGGCTGCTTTTCCTGCGGCAAGACCGGTTGCTGGCGCACGTGGACGCTACCGAGCAAGCCGCGAAAATTGCCCGCGAACTCGCCGATTCCCGCCTGCCCGCCGTTTTCAAATTGGAACTGGGTGACCTCAACGATTGGCGGGTTCCTCCACGCAGCCGATTCTCGCCTACCAACGATTCCCTGCTGCGTCTCGCCGCCAGCCCGGCGCCGGCCATCGCCTGTTTGGTAAATCCTGCGGGGGAACTGGTATACCCCCCGCCGCGAAAAATTCTGCCGGAATCACTGGATTTATCCTTGGAGGATTTGGATGACGCCCAGCGCCAGGCCTGGCAAGCCAGCCAGAAAGTGCTCTATTCGGGCAACGATCCGGCCACGGCCATTGCGCAACTGCAAGCGCTGGCCGCCCTGGATTTGCCGGCGCCGTTGCTGGCGCAGGCCAATTACGAACTGGGCGTGTTGTGGCAAGACGCGGGCAGTTTTGATAACGCGATGGCCCGATTTGAAAAGGTACTAGCGCAAGTGCCTCCCCGCCCGGGTGCGGGCACTCTGTTGCCTATGTACGCCGCGCAGCGCATGCTGCAAATGAGCAGCGTCGTGCCGCCCGAATCCTCCCGGGCCAAGGAATTGGTGGCGCTTGTAGCCTGGCACGCGCTTTTCGCGCCTTCGGCCATTTCGCTGCCCAGTCTCAAAGAACTCTCGGAACCGGAAGCCTATCTCGAAATGTGGCAAACGCATGAAAAATCACGGGCATTGCATCGCCGCATGGTTAACTTGGAGAATCCGCCGAGCGAAAAAAGCAATACGGCTAACTGGCAGTGGGAGGCCTGGAACAATGACCAGCAATGGCTCCTCGGCACGCAACCAGCCGCCGGGAATGCCTTTTGGCTGGCGTTGCCCGAAGGCAGTGTGCGTATGCTGACGCAAAAAGCGGTGGCGGCCATGGATATTCCACCCTATTTCCAACTGCAAATCACCATCGCCGGGCGGGAACTTGCAGCAACTAACAACCCTTTTGAACTGCTGGCTAACTCCTTGGCAGTGGCCCCGGAGAAGCGCGCGCCGGATGGGATTTTCCAAGTGCGCGTTTATCTATCCGATGCCAACGCACTATACGCCCGGCAACGGCAGCGCACCCGCTGGCTGACGGCGGTGATCGGGGCCTCGGTGCTGGCGGTCCTGGCGGGGCTGGTGGCAGCGTGGCGGGCGTTTCATCGCCAGCAGGAGTTGAACGAAATGAAAACCAACTTCGTCTCCAGCGTGTCGCACGAACTGCGCGCGCCCATCGCCTCGGTGCGATTGATGGCCGAGGAATTGGACGATCTGGGACCAAACGACCCAAAAAAACACAAAGAATACCAGCGGTTCATCGTGCAAGAATGCCGGCGCTTGTCCGGGCTGGTGGAAAACGTGCTGGATTTTTCGCGCCACGAACAGGGACGCAAACAGTACGAGTTCGAAGCGACCGACCTCGCCATGTTGGTGCGCGAGACCACCCGAGTCATGCAAACCAACGCCGCGGAACGGGAGATCGAATTAACCGTGGAAACCCAAGGTGAAGCGGAGCCGGTCGAGGCCGATGGGCAGGCGTTGCAGCAAGTGTTGGTGAATTTGCTGGATAACGCCATCAAACACTCGCCGCCCAAAAGCCGCATCGAAGTGGGCGCGCAATTTAACGCGACGCACGCGCAATTCTGGGTGCAAGACCACGGCGAAGGCATCCCGCCGGAGGACCATCAGAAAATCTTCGAGCGCTTTTACCGGCGCGGTTCGGAAATGCGCCGCAAAACCCAGGGCGTAGGGCTGGGTTTGGCCATCGTGAAATACGTCACCGAAGCGCATGGTGGATCGGTGGCAGTGGCCAGCACTGTCGGCCAAGGCAGCCGGTTTACGGTTACACTACCCCTGCGCCAGCCCGGAAATTTATGAACCCCGCACCCCGCATCCTGATCGTCGAAGACGAATTACCCATGCGCACCGCGCTGGGGGATTGCCTCCAGCGCCAAGGCTACCGCGTCTTGCTCGCCAGCGACGGCCCGCAAGGCTTGGACAAGGCCATGCAGGAAAAGCCCGACCTCATCATCTTGGACGTCATGATGCCCGGCCTGGATGGCTTCGCCCTGTGCGCAGAATTACGTCGCTTGGAGATGCGAGTACCGGTGCTTATGCTCACCGCCAAAAGCCAGGTGCAAGACCGCGTGGCGGGCCTGGATGCGGGTGCGGACGATTATCTGGCCAAGCCGTTTAGCCGGGACGAATTGCTGGCACGGCTACGGGCGTTGCTGCGCCGGACCCAACGCGAAAAGCATGCGGTCGAACAACTGGCCTTGGGCGACGTCGTCGTGGACTTTATTAAAATGGAAGCCACTAAGGCGGGGCAGTCGCTGTACTTAACGGCACGCGAGTTCGCGATGTTGCGCTTGCTGGCGGAAACGCCGGGCGAGCCGGTTTCCCGCGACCGTTTTTTGGACGTGGTCTGGGGTTACACCGCTTTTCCCACCACGCGCACGGTGGACAAACACATGGGCGGTTTGCGCGCGAAAATTGAGGCGAATCCCGATAATCCGCAATGGCTCAAGACCGTGCACGCCGTCGGATATAAACTCGAAGTTACAAAACCGTCGCAATCGGAAACCGCCAAACTGGCAACCTAAGCAACATCGAAGAGAACTCGATTCGCTGAAAGGAACCCTATGATGAAACGAAATATTTTGCTGATCCCGTTTGTGGCGGGAAGCGTGGTGATTGCCGCCTCGCAAACGCTGGCGGCCGATTTAGAGCCAGCCACTGCGGCTCCTACACCGACTCCCGTGTTAGCTGCGCCCACAGCAGCTGCCGATCCAACAGCATCCGCTGTTCTGCCTGAAACCCCGCTGCCGCCGGCTTCATTGGCCGCTCCGGCGCCTCCAGCCCCAATGCCACGAGTCGAACATGTGGTCGTGCCCAAAGCGCCCAAAGCGCCCAAACCATTCACCCCGCCGCCGCCGCCGCACGCGGCCAAGGTATCGCCGGATATGGTTGAAGAACTGGATGTCGATGAAGATCTAGGCGCGGGAGTTTTGGATGAAGAGCGCGATCTGGACGTGCGGAAAGCCATCAAGCGCTACCAGGCGGAAATGGAAAAATTCGACCGCCAGTGCCAGCAGGCAACGGACGCCATGTTCCGGCTATTTGAAAGCTGCAATAAACTGGGCCAGCCCAATGTGGCTATGGCACAGTTGGACCGGCTTCAAAAAAAGCTCGAAACCCAGCAAGCTTTAGTGGCGACGCTCCAAAAGAAAATGGCGAAATTAGACGCCGTTGTGCCGGGCACCCCGCCGAAACGAATTGCGCACGCCCCCGTCCGGGTAAAGGTTAATCCGGTGGTAGAGATGAAGCTCGGCGAACCCGTTGAAGATGTGTTTATACCTAATGAGCCCGGACACACTGCTGACGCCATGGAACCGATGGTGGACGACGGCGAAGACAATGATATTCCGGCAGTAAAGCGGACGCGGGACTTGGCGGATGTCACGACGCTCAATAATGCTCGGGAATTGGCTAGAATCAACGGCAAGTTAAATGCCGACCAACAAGCCGCCGTGCGTTCCATGCAGCAAGAAATGAAAAAACTGCAAGCGGAGATGTCTGCCCTGAGGGAAATGAAATCCTCCCTGCGCATTTCCGATGAAGCGAGAGAGAAATTGGAAGATGCCCGGGCGGAGTTGGAACTGGCCAAAGTCAATCTGCGCAACGCGCAAAAACAAAGGGAGGAATCATATAAAAAACTGGATGCGATAAAAGGAGGCACTCTACGACGCTTGCCACCACCTGCGGACAGCGATCCGCAATACTCCCGCTTGAGGGATGAATTAATGAGTTACGAAATTAACCCTCCCTCTGGCAACGATACCAATGTGATCGCGGCGCAAGACATAAAAATGAGAGATTCCGAGGAGAGATTGCGCAGATATGTCAATGAAGTCTATCTTCCATCGGTAGAAGAGGCGGCCAAGTTTGCAAATCAGCAATGCGAAAAGGCTACAATTCGGGTTGAAGACAGCCGAAACCGCTTCCAATCCCTCCAGCGCGAAATCGAAAAGAGCGCCGCCAAAGAGGGCAAGCCGCCTAAGGAAAAGAAGCCGGCCAAGGAGGCTCCCGCCCACGATGAGTCCGGCGATGGCCTCCAGAAGTATTAATCATGGCTGATCCAAATCCACCCAGCGGCCCGATTCGTTGTTTTGCCGCCTTGGCCTTGCCGGACGCCGTCAAAAGCGCGCTGGTCAAACAGCGCGAGCGATTGCAGGCAGGCTATAGCCGTCGTGGGGTGCGCTGGGTGGAGGCGGATCAGATGCATCTAACCTTGCGATTCTTCGGCAATGTCGCCGCCGCACAAGTCCCCGCCGTCACCGAAGCGCTAGCGGCGTCCGCCCGCACTTTCTCGCGCTTTTCACTTCGCACCGATCAACTGGGCTGTTTCCCTAATACACGATATCCCAAAGTCATTTGGATCGGCATCGCGGGCGATACCCAAGCGCTGCTGAAGTTGCAGTCGGCAGTGGCTAGCGCAACCCAGTCCTGGGGCGATGCGCCCGCAGAGAAATCCTTTGCGCCGCACTTAACCTTGGGTCGCGTCAAAACCATCCACGCGCGCGAATTGGCCGAATTGAACACCGCCATGGAACAACTGCCCGCCCTGTCCCCCGTCAACTGGGCCGTGAATAAACTAGAGTTCATCCAGAGCACCTTGGGGCCAAACGGCCCGGTATACCGGCGCCTGGCCGAATGTCCTCTGGCAGCCGCCGCCCCGTAGCTTCCCCACCTGGCTCGCCTTTCTTGAGGCATGCGTTTTTCGGGCAGGTATCACCACTGGCGGCTTGCGAAACCCGGGTAGTCCAGTTTAAAGTCTGGCGTGCCGACGTTATTGGAAAAAATCAAGGCGAACGCCAAGGCGCGCCTGGCTCTGCCTCCTAACCGCCCCCCGGCGCTCGAATTAGCCCGGTTCAAAAACTTTCTCAAGGTCGAAGCCCACCGGCTCAAGATATTGCATCGCGGCGGGGCCGAGGGCCACCCGATTTGCCACGGACGCGCCGCGGTGATCGACCAGTTGATCATTTATTTGTTCGAAGCGATCAAAGCATCCAATCCGGTCGTCGCCAAAGCCAAACTGCCCCCGCTGGCGCTGGTGGCTATCGGCGGGTACGGCCGGCAGGAACTGAACCCGCATAGCGACATCGACATTATGTTCCTGCACGAGGGCGACGTCACTCCGCGCGGCCGGCATCGGGAGAGTATGTCGGCCTTGGCGGAAGGAATGCTGCTCATGCTATACGATGTGGGCCTGAAAGTGGGACATTCCGTGCGCTCGGTTTCGGATTGCGTGTACGTGGCCAATTCGGACATGCAGAGCAAGACCTCCTTGATCGAAGCCCGGCTCATCTTTGGCGACGAAAAGCTGTTCCAGAAAATGCAGTACATGGTGGAGGAAAAATGCGTCAAAGATTACACCGAGGAATACATCGCCGCGCGGCTGAAAGACCAAGCCGAGCGCCGGGCCAAATATGGTGATTCCGCGTGCATGCTCGAGCCGAACATCAAGAACGGCTGCGGCGGGCTGCGCGATTACCAAAACCTGCTATGGATGGCGCATTTCAAATATCACGTCCATTCGCTGGAAGAATTGGAGAAACGGGAATGGATCACGGCGACGGAGCGGGAACACTTGGATAACGCCTACAGCTTCCTGCTGCGGGCGCGCAACGAATTGCATTACCACACGGGCCGGTCGGTGGATGTGTTGCTCAAAGCGGTCCAGCCATCGGTGGCGACCAATTTGGGCTATGGCGACCGTTCGCCGGTGAAACGCATCGAAAAATTCATGCGCGAGCTTTACACCCACATGCGCCACGTGTACCTCATCACGCGCACGCTGGAAGCCCGGCTCGCTTTTCAACACAAGCCCAAGCCCAAACGGACCTTGCGCGACTTTTTCCGGCGCTCGCGGCCCATGCCGGTTTCCGAAGTGCTGGACGGGTTCCAAATCACCGAGGGCGAGTTGCGGGCGCTTTCGCCGCGCATTTTCCATGACCAGCCGCGCCGGCTCATGCGCGCCTTTTTGCACATGCAACAGCGGCGGCTGGTGCTGAACCCCGACTTGGCCCAAATGATCAGCCGCCAATTGAATCTGGCGGATGGCGAATTCACCAAAGACCCGCACGTGCGCGAGACCTTCCTGGAAATTCTCAGCCAGCGCGGCAATGTGGCCCGCATCTTGCGCGCTATGCACGAGGTGGGGTTGCTGGGCCGGTTCATGCCGGAATTTGGGCATATGACTTGCCTGGTGCAGCACGAGTTTTTCCACCGTTACACCGCCGACGAGCACACGCTGGTTTGCCTGGAAATGCTCGACAATATCTGGGCCGCGAAGAAACCTCCCTTTGACCGGTACACGGAGATTTTCCAAAAAGTGGAGCGCCCGTTCGTGCTCTACTTGGCGCTGCTGTTGCACGACTCCGGCAAAGCCACCCATACCCGCGCTCATACAGTGGACAGCACGCGCTACGCGCTGCGCGCCGCCAAGCGCTTGCAATTGGATGCCCCGGCCACCAACAGCTTGCGCCTGCTGGTCGAGCATCATCTGGCGCTGATTCAAATTTCCCAAAAACGCGATCTGGAAGATCCCTCCGTGGCCCGGCGCTTCGCCAAGGAAATCCAAACGGAAAACAATCTGAGCATGCTGTTGCTGCATACGTTTGCCGATACCCTGGGAACCCGATCCGATTTGTGGACCACTTTCAAGGAGTCTTTGGTCTGGGCTCTGTACGAAAAGACACGCCAGGAATTGCAGGGTACCGAGGCCATGGCCGGCAAGCCTGGGGTTAAGCATAAGGATCAACTTTCGCAAACGGTTCAAAAGTTGCTGGCCAAACCCTTGTCAGAGGATGAATTTGAGGTCCATTTTACGAGCATGCCGCCCCGCTATTTCTTGGTGAACTCCGCGCCGGAAATCCAGGTCGATCTGCAACTGGCCCATCAATTCATGCAGTACCAAATCGGCGATGGCGATCACGCCCTCGATCCCACGGTGGCCTGGAGCTTGATGCAAGATCGCGGTTACGCCACGGTCCGGATTTGCACTTGGGACCGCCCCGGGCTTTTCAGCCACATCGCCGGCTCGTTGACTGCGGCTGACCTGAATATTTTGGGGGCCCGCATTTTCTCGCGGCCGGACGGCATTATTTTTGACAGCTTTCAAGTGCAGGACGCCAAGACCGGCGCTTTGCCCACCAAGGAAGCGCGCGAGAAATTCGAAAAAATCCTGACCGAAGTTTTGACCGGGCCCTTTAACCTGGCCGGGTTCCTCGTCGCCCGCCAAAAAGCCGTGCGTCCCTTGCGCTATCCGGAGGATGAACCATTGAGCACCCGGATCCACTTCGACAATTCCGCTTCCGAAGAATCCACCATAATCGATGTAACCACCGCCGATCGGCCCGGGTTGCTGTTCGCCTTATCTCACACTTTGCGCGAAATCCAGCTAGATGTGGTTTCCTCCAAAATTAACACGGAAATGGGAGTGGCTCTCGACAGTTTTTACGTGCATGGCATCAACGGAGGCAAAGTCACGGATGCGGCGCAGCTGGCGGCCATTGAAAAACGGCTGCAAGCGGCCATTCTCAAGCTGGATAACCTCGGCTGAAAGCCTATTTGCCCACGACAATCGGCTCAAACCGCGTATCCTTGGGCAAAGCATCCCAGAGCGACTGCAGGTATTCAATGCGCTCCCGGGTGAGCGGGTGGCTGCGTAGCGGTTTTAACACCGCATTATCCATTTGCGCTAATTTCGGGTCGGCCTCCAAGGTTTGGAAAAAGCCGATCATCCCCCGCGGATCAATGCGGGCGTCCAGCAAGTATTGCCAGCCGATAGCATCCGCCTCGCGTTCGGCGGCGCGGGAGTAATTTTGCCGCAAGAGCAACTGCGAGCTATCCGCGGCCAGGGATAGAAACCCTTGTTGGTCGCCCACAAAAACGCGGATTAACAAGCGGGGAGCCGTGGTTTTGACAATCTGCCGCAAGCCGTGGCGCTGGTTGACATGGGCCATCTCATGCGCCAGCACGCCGGCCACTTCCTCAGGGGAACGGGCCTTTTCCAACAAGCCGCTGTGTACGCAAATCTGGCCTCCGGGCAGCGCAAAGGCATTGGGGTCCGGATCGTCGATTACCTGAAATTGAAACGTGTAAGGACTGTTAGGCGTGGCCGTTTTGAGGCGCTTGACGATGGCGTCCAATTCTTGCTCCCACCGGGCGTTATTCACCTTCTTCAAACTCGGTCCCATTTGCGCGAGCGCTAGGCGGCCCAATTCGGCTTCCCAGGCGGGGGGCACTTTTTCCAGCAGCCAGTTGGCAGCCAGGGAAATTACCAGCCAAGCGGCCAAAATAAATCCGAGGAACGCGGAGCCCACGATGAAAACAACTTTGCGGATGGCGCGCTTTTCCAGGCTTTGGCGGATCGCGCCGATGCTCTCCCGCAAGGGCGCTTGTTGGCCCAATTGCGGGTGCGATAAGATCCGATCCTCCCGGGTGTAGATCACTAAGCCAAACTGGCTATTATCCGTAAAACGAACCCGGTTCCCGGCTTGGGCAATGGACAGCCTTTCAAAGGGTATTTCCAAAGATTCGGCACCCGCCCGAAAACATAGACCGGCCGCTTCGACGAATATTTCGCCGGCAATTTCCCCGGGGGCCGCCGGGCGGGTGGCTGTTGCCAGGTATCCGGTGGTGGCGGTGGTTGGCATTTTCGATAGCATTTAAAGGTTTTGCGCAATATTCACGACCGCGCGGACCAAGCGCTCATCCGTGGCCTTCCACGAGTATTCGGGAGGACGCAGCGCCCCGCCCATAAAGCAACGTGGATTGCGGAATTTCATGCCACTATCGACGCCGGAACGCGCGCTCATGTGGACTTCACTAACGCCAGTGGTTTGAACAATTTTTTGGAGGTTGCGCGGAGTTATGCCGCCTCCAGGCATGATGATAATGCGGCCAGCGGCCTGTTTTTGCAGGGCAGTGATTAAGTCCATGCCTTCGTACGCGGAAGCTTCCTGGCCGGAGGTCAACACCCGCTCGATCCCCAACGAAACCAGCTGCTCCAGGGCTTGGCGGGGATCCTGGCACATATCGAATGCGCGGTGAAAGGTGACTTTCATCGGGCGCGCCGCCGCCACGAGTTTTTCCGTAAGTTCCAGGTCAATGCCGCCCTCCTCATTCAGGCACCCAATAACCACCCCGTCGGCTCCTAAATCTTTAGCCATGCGAATATCCTCGAGCATGACTTCGGTGTTGGTGGCGGAAAACAGAAAATCGCCGCCCCGGGGCCGGATAATGACGTGGATGAGGATTTTGGAAATTTTGCGCGCCACTTTAATGCAGCCCGCGCTGGGGGTGGTGCCCCCTTCCATCAGGTTATCACATAATTCCACCCGGTCCGCCCCGCCCTTTTCGGCCGCCAGCACGCCCGCGGCGGAGTCCACGCAGATTTCAATTTTCATGGGGCCAATATAGCAGCGCTGCCGGAAAAAAACACCAGCAAAAGCCGGGCGAATGAAAGGTTCGGGGATCGCGCTTGCGTTGGCCGCCCCCGGGGCCTTAAATGAACCGGTATGGCGCAAGCCGATTTTGTCCATTTACATCTACATACGGAGTACTCGCTGCTGGACGGTGCCTGCCGTCTGGACCGGCTGGTTTCCAAGGCGAAGGAGCTGGAGTTCCCCGCCATGGCGATCACCGACCACGGGGTGCTCTTTGGCGCCATTGATTTTTACAAAGCCGCCAAAGGCAGCGGTATCAAGCCCATTATCGGCTGCGAAGTCTACGTGGCGCCGGGCAGCCGGTTGGAGAAAAAATCCTCTAGCGGCGGGCGCGATGTTTACCATCACTTGGTGCTGCTGGCGGCCAATGACCAAGGTTACCGCAATCTCATTCGCCTGGTGACGGCGGGCCATCTCGAAGGTTACTACTACAAGCCGCGCATCGATAAGGAACTGCTGGCCCAGAATCACGAAGGCCTGATTGCGCTGACCGCCTGCCTGGGCGGCGAGATCCCCGAATTGATTATGCGCGGGGATTTGGATAAAGCCCGCGCCAGTGTCGATTGGTACCGGCAATTGTTCGGCCCGGAACGTTTTTTCCTGGAGCTGCAGAACCACCAATTAGCCGAACAGCGGACGGTGAACCGCCAGTTGATTGAGTGGAGCAAGGAGTTCGACCTCAAACTAGTGGCGACCAATGACGTGCATTATTTGGAGAAAAAACACTCCCACGCGCACGATATTTTGATCTGCATCGGCACGCAAACGGTGCTCAGCGACACCAAGCGGATGCGTTACGCCCCGGAGCAGTTTTACCTGCGGTCCGCCGCGGAGATGAAGGCGTTGTTCAGCGAAACGCCTGAGGCCATCAAAAACACGATGCTCATTGCCGAGATGTGCAATGTGAACATCGAATTCGGCAAGCTGCATTACCCGGTTTATGATCCGCCCGTAGAATTCACGCGCGAGGGTTATTTGCGGCACTTGCTGTGCGCTGGCTTGCGGGAGCGCTACGGACTGCATGTGCGGGCTGTGGGCAATGATTTCTTCGTGGATCAACTGGACGACCCCCGTCTTTTGCCCAGTTGCCCGGCGGATGCGGGCGCTCCCGGCACACCCGAAGGTGGGCTAGAGAACCCGGCGGTCAAAGCCGCGGTGGACGAAGTCATCAACCGCGTGCAGACCGAGCTGAAAACCATCGAGACCACCGGGTTTGTCAGCTACTTCTTGATCGTCGGCGATTTTGTGCGGTACGGCCGCAGCATCGGCATTTCGTGCGTGGCGCGCGGATCCGCGGCCGGTTCCATTGTCACGTATTTGCTCGCCATTTCCAACGTCGATCCCTTGCGCTACGGGCTGCTGTTCGAACGGTTCCTTAATCCCGAGCGCGTGAACCCGCCCGATATCGACATCGACTTTGCCGACGACCGCCGCGCGGACGTGATCGAGTACGTGCGCCAAAAATACGGGCGCGATTCGGTGGCGCAGATCATCACCTTCGGCACGATGGGCGCGAAATCCGTAGTGCGCGACGTGGGCCGCGCGATGGAGTTGAGCTACTCCGATTGCGACCGGCTGGCGAAGATGATTCCCAACGACCTCAAGATGGACTTGGAGAAGGCGTTGAAAACTTCGCCCGAATTCAAGGCCGCGTATGACACCGAGGAGGTCACCCGGGAGTTGCTAGACACGGCGTTCGTGCTGGAAGACCTCACGCGCAACGCCTCGGTACACGCCGCGGGTGTGTTGATCGGCGACCAGCCGCTGGTGAATTTGCTGCCGCTCAAGCAGGACGAAGACGGCTCGGTCGTGACCCAATACGCGATGGGTCCGGTGGGCGAAATGGGCCTGTTGAAGATGGACTTCCTGGGGTTGAAGACCCTGACGGTCATCCGCAACGTAGTCGAGCTAGTCAAGCGCACTCACGGCCTCGATATCCCCATCGACAAGCTGCCGCTCAACGATGAAAAGACTTACAGCCTGTTGAACCAGGGCAATACGGTGGGCGTGTTCCAGTTGGAATCTGGGGGCATGCGCGATTTGTGCCGCAAGTTCCAGATCAGTTCGGTGGAGCACATCACCGCGTTGATCGCGCTGTACCGCCCGGGACCGATGGACCTGATTCCCGATTTCATCAAGCGCCGCCACGGGGAAGTCGCCATCGAGTACGCGCATCCGCTGCTGGAGTCCATCAGCAAAGAGACTTACGGCATCTTGATCTACCAAGAGCAAGTCATGCAGGCCACGCAGATCCTGGCGGGATTCTCGCTGGGAGCCGCCGACGTGCTGCGGCGCGCGATGGGCAAGAAGAAGATCGAGGAGATGCAGAAGCAGCGCGACAAATTCGTCAAAGGCTGCGCCGCCACGCATCAAATTTCCGCCGATAAAGCGAACGAAGTTTTCGACTTGCTCGAAAAGTTCGCGGGGTACGGCTTCAACAAATCTCACGCGGCCGCCTACGCAATTGTGGCGTACCAAACGGCGTACCTGAAAGCCAATTACCCGGTCGAATTCCTGTGCGCCATGATGACGAACGACATGGGCGACACGGACAAGGTGACCATCCTCATCAACGAGGCGCGCATCATGGGCGTGCCCGTGTTGCCGCCGGACGTGAACGAAAGCCACGTGGCCTTTGCCCCCGCTCAAAACGGAACGGCCGTGCGGTTTGGCTTGGCGGCGATCAAGGGCGTAGGCGAAGTGGCGGTGCAAAACATGCTCAAGGCCCGCGAGGCCGGGGGCAAATTCAAGTCGCTTGAAGATTTGTGCGAACAGGTGGACAGCCGCACGGTGAACCGCAAAGTGCTCGAAGCGCTGATCAAGAGCGGGGCGTGCGACGTGCTGGGCGGAACCCGCGCCTCCATGTTCGCGCGCATTGACCGCGCCTTGTCCCGCGCCGCCAGCGTGAACCAGGACAAAGCCCGCGGCCAAGGGTCATTGTTTGGCGATTTCTTTGGCGCGACCCAGCAAACGGCGGCGGACCCCGCCAATGCGCTGCCCGAATGGCCCGAAAGCGACCGCCTCGCCGCCGAAAAAGAGCTGCTGGGTTTTTACGTGACCGGCCATCCAGTGATGCCGTATTTGCCGCTGCTTGAGAAATTCGCCCTGACGGACATCGCGGGCCTGAGCAACTTGGCTAACCGCAGCATGACGCGCGTGGGCGGCTTGGTATCCGCGGTGCAACAAGGGAATTCAAAAAAGTCGGGCAAACCTTACGCTTTGGTCACCATTGAGGACTTGGAGAATAACGTGCAGTTGCTCTGCATGAACGAGAATTACGACAAATACCGCGATTTGTTCGTGGTGGGGCTGGCGCTGCTGGTGGTGGCTGAGGTCAACCGGTCCGAAGACAAGCCCAAGTTGTTTCCCGCCGAAATCATGCGCTTGCAGGATGCCCCACGCAAGTATACCAAACAAGTGCAAGCGCGCTTGCGCACAGACAAAATCGATGAACAAGCCCTGGCCGAATTGCGAGAAATCATCCAAGCGCACTCCGGCTCGTGTCCCTTGTTGCTTTGCCTGAAACAGCCCGAAGGCCCGATCATTTTCATTGAGCCTAATTCCCGTTATTCGGTCAGCCCCTCGCTCGAACTGCAAGCCGCGATTGACGGCCGGTTTGGCAAAGATACTTATTACGCCAAGGCCGACACGACACTACCCGAGCGCCAATTGCGCAAGTGGGAGAAGAAAAATGGCAACGGGAGTGATGATTGAGCGGGTTCGCTGCGAGGCCTAATTAAATCTTGATTGTCGTCCGGTATCAGCAACAAATGATGCGCACATGAAATCTCCATCGAAGCGATCCGAGCCAGCGCCCGCTGCCCCCCTTAGGTTGGGCTGGGTCCAATTGCTAGCAGCCTGCGCCCTCGGGCTTTCCCTGTTCCTTTTGTACGGTTCGCTGTCCGGAGACAAGTTGCCCGGCTGCGGCTTGGAATCCGGCTGTGGCGCGGTGTTGCATAGCAAATGGTCCAAATTATTCGGACTGCCCGTGAGTTTGCCCGCGCTCCTGCTCTATGTGGGAATTCTGGCGGCGACATTTGTAGTGCCGGGATGGCCCGAAGCAAAACGTCCCGTAGGCTGGCAATTTCTTACCGCTGCCGCCGCCGCATTGATTGGCGCCGCTTTGTGGTTCATCGGGCTGCAATTCTTTGTAATTCACGCGATTTGCCCCTTCTGCATGGCCGCGCACAGTTGCGGGCTCATCATCGGCACGCTGTTATTTTGGAAAGCACCCAAAGGAAAAACCCCCGCCTGCCTGGCGGGTCCGGCCTGGTTAGGCTGGGTGGGCACGGTATTGCTCGCCGGGGCGCAAATTGTTTACCAACCGAAAACTTACGATGTGCTCGGAGTCGCGTCGCAAAATGGCTCTGCCACCAACGCGGTTTTAAGCACGACCCAAACGAATCGCACCATCACGCTGCATGACGGCGTATTTACCCTGTCCTTGAAAGATTTGCCGGTGATGGGTTCGCCGAACGCGCCGTATGTGATCGTACATTTGTTCGATTACAGCTGCCAGCATTGCCGCCAGTTGCATCCGATTTTAACGCGTGTGGTGAAAGAATTGACCAACCAACTGGCCATCGTGTGCCTGCCCGTGCCGCTGGCGACCAATTGCAATTGGCTGCTAAAGCGGCCAATCATGGACCACATTAACGCATGCGATTATGCCTACGATGGGCTGGCTTTGTGGCGCGCCAATCCCGGCAAATTGCATGAGTTCGACGATTGGATTTTCAAACCGGGCCGGCCATTACCCCCGGCTGACACCCGCCTGGAAGCCCAGCGCTTGGCGGGCACTAATGAATTTACGGCCGCGCTAAAAGATCCGTGGATCAAGGAACAAATCACCACAAACATCCGCCTCTACGAAACCAACTACGTGCGCTACCGCCGCTCCCAACTGCCGCAGTTGATGATCGGCACCAACATCGTCTCCGGCGTCATTAGGCAGAACGACCTTTACCGGCTGCTTTCCACCCAATTCCCCATTCACATTCCGCCCGGCGCCACGAATCCGGCTGCCGCCGGTGATGGGGGGCATTAAGGCTGTTGGCCGCCACGGTTCAGGGTTTGCGGCTCAAGGTAAGCGGGCCCACCCAGCGAGTGTTATAATTGGTAATCCAGGCATCGTTGGGGAACGCCGGACGCGGAACTTGGCCGTAAGTTTGATCGTCCATGCCAAGGTAAGGCAAAGGCTCCACGGTCGTACCGCAAACCACGTGTGAATCGGAATCCTTATCCCAACCCACGGAATAGAAGAAAAATTCGCGGATGTAGCCCGGTTTTTCGGGAGGCAAGCGGTCGGCGGCAAACCCTAGCGTTAATTCATCTCCGCCATTAATTAACACGAGGGCATTATCCTTGGCGGCCACCAATTCATCCACGGGACCGTAGCGCGTGCACCAGCCAGCGGGGGTGATGCGCCAATGCGGATCGGGCCGCACTTTGGTGTAGTCCGGCGTGAGCGGGAAGTACCAGGGCAAAGGCTGGAAGTCGCTAAATCCGCGCCAATGCAAGTCCGTGCGGGTTGGGGCAATCGTGGTAATTTGCAGCCTGGGATCGGCCACCTTTTCAAATAACTCGGCTTGGTCCCAGTGGAGTTCAAAAGCCGTGGAAATGCGCAGCCTGCGCGCGCCAACAGGCAGTTTATTCGTCAAATCCACCAGGATGGTTTTGGTTTTTCCGCAAGGCACACCCATTGAAAGTTTCACGGGTTCCCAAATTGTAGTGGGTGAATTCGGAGTGGCCACTTCGACTTCCAATTGCGGAAAGGGGAACGGCAAATCGGGGTGTTGCGAGCCGGCGATGTTTGCCATGCCCCCGCCAAAGCGCAGCCAGCCATGGAGGGCCAATACGAGCGGGCGATCCACGGGCAGCGGTCCAAAATCCAGCGTGACGCTGCTGGGTTCCGCCAGCCCTCGCAGTTGCGGCAAGCGCAAGCGTGCGGGCGAAACCCATTTGCCATCGGCCTGTTTCAGAAGCTCGGTGACGTCCGCGCCCAATTGGTTGGTAGCTTGCAGCAAGGGATGCGGCTGGTTGAGGCCAATGATTTCGTGGGGAATGAAAGGTTTGCCGGGCAACATTTTGCTCGTGGTGGCGACTTTGATGTCCGCCGGGCGATCCACCACCACCAGTTTGGCATCGTCCAAGTACAACACTTCGCGCAGTTCCTCCGTGACTTGCAGCACATATTCGCCGCCTTTCGGGGCGAACTGGGTTTTGTCGCCCAAGGCAATGTATTCCTCGGGATCGGCCTCGACATAACGGCCCTCCGCCACGGGAAGGCCCAATGGAGATGCGCCTAAAATATCCGTCACAAATCGGAATTTGCCACCATCCCAAGCGTACAGATACGGGCAGGAGCCGGTGGGCTGCTCGATTTCCATCACCGTCCAAACGTTTTTGGGATCGGCCGTCAGTTCAAAATTCACCGGCAAGGCGAGATCCGACCAGCGAGGTTTGACCACCTCCGGTTTATTGTTGCGGCCCAGCCCGATTTCCACGGGCAACTCGGTGACCGTGCGCAGCGCGCGCCAATTACCCGCCTTCACTTCCAAACGCACCCCCAGGCCGCTGGCATTGGAACGGTTGCCCGCCAGCCGCAGCTTGAGCAGATGGTTGACATTGCCGCCTTCATTGCGCAGGAATTTTAACCCGCCACTTTCGAGTCCCAAGACAAAATCGATGTCGCCGTCTTGATCGAAATCGGCGGCCACGAGAGCGGCCACATTTTCTTGGGCCAGCGCATTCAGGCCCAGAGCTTGGGTGGTTTCATCAAAACCTTTATCACCGACATTGCGCCACACCCGCACGCCTTTGCCCACGGCGACGACATCGAGCCAGCCGTCATTGTCATAATCGATGAACTTCAGAGCTTTGACCTGCCAGCCATTCAGAGCCAGGGTGCCTTGGCGGCGAATGGCGCCGAGAATCAGCTCAATCCCATTGGGGGTAGCGATCGCTATATCTGTGTGCTGATCGTTGTTGAGATCGCCCACGGCGATGACATTCCCAGCCGGCCACGAGGCGGGGGGATTGGTGGGCACTAAACCGCCGCCACGTTGTTTGATCATGATCAGAGGCGGTTGATTGCTGCGCGCCACGAAGACATCCATGAGGTCATCACCATTCCAATCATCCACGGCAATCTGAGTCACATTGCTGAGGTCCGCGGGAATGCCCGAGGTGGCGGTGATATCTCGGAAATACATGGGTCCCAAGTTGCGCAGGAACTGGATTTGATGGTTGGTTGGCGAAATCACCATGAGGTCTAATTTGCCAGTAAGATCCATGTCCGCGAGCACCCCATTAACCCCGGTGCGCCGCTTTAAATTGGCCAGCCCGGAAGCGTCCGCAAACACGCCATTCGTGGCGCCTTTAAAAATCTGAATCCCCAATTCACTCAGCCAGACAACGTCCTCAAAGCGATCATTATTGATGTCCGCCACCAGGCATTGGGAATATTTGGCCCCAGGCAAGGCGGGCAACTTGGCCCCTTGGGCTTTGAACACCCCATTATTATTCATCAAAACCCGGAAACCATCCGTGCCCTCCAAGGCGATGAGGTCATTTTGCCCGCGCTGGTTGATATCCAAAATGCCCAGCGGAAAACGATAGTTGCCGGCTTCGGCGCCGAACACGGTAGTGGTGGCATCGGAAAAAGTGACTTTAACCCCGCGCGCGTCGGGTTCATCGAGCATAAAAGGCGCGCGCACCTCGGTATAAACGCATTTCTCAGGGCGAAAATTGCCCACTGCGGGATCGCTTTTTATGGCGGCGTGTTGCTGGGCCTCTTGCTGGGCCTCCTCAGTTTTGCCCAATCTTGCGAGCACTTGGCTCAGGACGTAGTGCGCCGAAGGATGGCGTGGCTCCCATTCCAGCACACTGCGCAACAAGCCTGCCGCTTCCTGGAAATGGCCGGCGGCTTGGTGTGCGCGGGCCAGTTGAAAGCTCACCGTATTCACCTTCACGTCAATATCGAGGCATTCTTGAAGGTATTTGATGGCCTCCACCGGCTTGGCCGCCTGCAAGCTGGCGTAGCCGGCCACATAACGGGCGGCGGCGGATGCCGAGTCAAACTCCAAGGCCTTGGCGGCTTCCGTCGCCGCGCGTTCATATTGGTTGGCGAGCAAGCACGCCAGGGCGAGATTAAGATGTGCTTCCGCGTTGGAGGGCTGCATTGCCACCGCTTTTTCGAAAGCGCCGATGGCATTGGTTTGACCCTGGTCGTAATAATTTTTGCCCACGTTCATCCAGCGGATGAAATCGTTGGCCGGCGGCTGGGGTTTTTGTTCGCAAGAGACGCTGAGGACCAGTATGATTCCTAGGAGTAGCCAAATGAAGGCATAGGACGGGAGAATTTCCTGCTTTCGAGCCGTAGGTTGCATGGGGCCAGCTTAAGCCGAAGGCCACCTTAGCGGCAAGATTCATTCACCCGGCGAAACGCGCAAAACCACTCATTCCTCCGATGGCCGGGGCACACCCATTTTGCGGAGTTCACTGGGCGAAAGCCCGGTTTTCTTTTTTAGGAACCGCGAAAAATAGGGGGTGGATTCAAAACCAAGCTCTTCGGCAATGGCGTGGACGGGTTTGTTGGAGTGTTGCAGCAAATCTTTGGCGCGGCGCAAACAGACTTCCAAGGCGAATTGGCGGGGCGAAAAACCCGTCTGGGTCTTGAACAACCGCCGGAACGCCGAGTAGCTCATGTGCAGTTGATCGGCGAAATGTTCGAGCGGGACGGTGGTGGTGTTGACCCGGCTGAGCAATTCTTTGGCTTCGCGAATCACTTGGTCCACCGGTCGTCCTTCGTAGCTTTGCTGTTTCGTCGCGGACAATGTGCGCGCGATAATTTGGGCCGCGAGGGCACCCAACAAATATTGGTACTCGGCAGGCTGGCACCGGATGGTCTCCACGGCATCCATGAACAACTGGAGCAAAGGTTGCTGCATGCCAATGCTTAACACCGGCTCTTCAGGTTTGAAAACCGTGTGGAGCATGAGCCGCCGGACATAGTCTCCATCGAATTCCACCCAATACTCGTCCCAACCTGTCTCGGCGTTCGGCCGGTAACGGTGCCAGACTTCCGGGAAAACGATGAAAAGATCCCCGGCCTTGATGGGTTTGGACACGCAATGGCTGGATTCAAAAACGCCGCCACCCCGGGTGATATAGAGAAACTGAAACGAATGCAGAGTGCGCCCGAACTCCCAGCTGAAATGATGACTGGCGGGATGCTGGCAAGGGGGATAGGGCGACCGCGGTGGCACCAACGCGAAACCAGCGTCCAGAATGTAAGCCCCCCATGCCCGGTTTTCTGGGTTTACTGGAAGATAACGGAAAAAGGTGCGCACATCTTTCATGGTTATTAATCAATTTCTGGCAGAAAGTGCAACAATTCGGTCATTTCGTGCATGGATTGGTTTCTAGTGGTCAGCTAGAATCTGACAATACCCCTGAGTTGTCAAGGCGTGGGAAAGTGGTTGTATTCGAGCCCATTCGAGATTGGGGGCGGAGCTGGCTTCGCCGGCCAGCCACCGCCGATGGGCGCGAGTGGTCGTTTTGATCATTGGCCAGGCAACTCGCGGGTCACAGGACGAAGTATGAACATGAAACCTAAACTGTTATCCATGGCGATGGCCCTCGCTGGCATGCTTAGCTTGCCAAATGTTTCGGCCCAAATCACCAATACGGTCTTCTCCGAAGACTTTAGTGGTTCAACCCTTAATACGAGCAAGTGGAGTTTTCAGGATCGCTCCCTGGAAGGTGGCAAAGGCAACAATAATTATACAATCCACGATGGGGTGGTAGAACTGACCTGTGAGGTCACCGAACAATGGTGGGCCGGCGGGGTGATCAAAGCCCTTCCCACTTTTGCCGCGAACGCGGAAACCAATGTCATGGTCACGGTTGAACGGGTCAGTGAAACCGGCAACGGCACCGCTCTGCGCAGCTGCCTGTGGATCATGGATCCTTCGCATACTTTCTTCGTGCTGTTTTCGGATAATTACCTCGAGACTTACTGGTCGTATAACCGCTATATCGGCCAGAGCGGTGATAACCAAACTGGCGGCGGCACCGGCTTAACGGGGGTGTTTGCGGACGAAGCCCATCGGGACGGCGGTTTCCACACCATGGGAGCCGTAGCCAACGGGAAAACCATCAAGCTGTATTTGGACGGTGAGTATGCCGCCGAGACGGCCTTCCCGTTCAGCAATGTGGAATTCGCCATCGGCACCGGGGCGCGGGCGAATGGCGACATCTCCGACACGACCTTTGATAACTTCAAAGTGCAAACGATTGGCGCGGCCGCGTTTTCGGAAACGGCGATGACCTTGGTGGCGGGCCAAACCTCTTCGGAGGTGACGGTTCGTATTCCCACGGGCATGAACGCCAGCACGCCCGTTACCATGCGAGTGGTCAGCAGCGATCCTTCCGTGGCTATCCCGGTGGGTGGTTCTGGAGGCACGCTGTCGCTGACCTTTGCGGCGGGCGCATCCAATGAGAAAACCATTACGGTCAAATCCGTTGGCCCAGTGGGTTCGGCGGTTATCAGCTTGGAGAATGATCTCGGCTTGGCGGCCGCCAATTCGATCAGCGTGGCGGTGATTGAATCCGCGGGCACTCGCCTGACGGATGATTTCGCCGGCAGCACGATCGACTCCACCAAATGGACGACTAGCGATACCGGATTTGAAACCGGTTTCGGCACCTTTACCGCCGAACAAACGGGTGGACAATTGGTCTTGAGCGGTGTGCTGGATGCCAGCTCCTATTGGGGTGGCATCTCGCTCAATACGGTCAAAACCTTCACGGCGACTCCGGAACTGCCGCTAGTGTTTGAAATGGATCGCGTCTCGATTGACCCCATGAGCGCCGATGGCAGCACGGCCAGCACCGCTGCGCGCACCGGGGTGTTCCTCAAAACCGCGAACCGCGCCCAGTATCTTTTCTTCGGCCAAAACGCGGGAGAAACGGGTTGGGAGTATAACCTGAATGCAACGGGCAGCGGCACGGCTATCCCTGCGTTCGCCGGCATTACCGGCAATGGCTCACACCATATCAAGCTCGTGGCGAATGGCTCGACAGTGAAGGTTTATCTGGATGGCATCTACGGCGGAGAACAGGCCTTTGCGGTCAATGCCGGCATCCAGTTTGAAGTGGGCGTATATGCCCGCGATTTGAACGACGCGGTCAAAGGCGTGTTCGACAATGTCAGCGTGAAAAACATTTATCCGGAAATGGCCGTGGCCCCGAACAAGGTGAGCACGACCTTGAATATCAGCACCAATCAGGTGCAAGTCACCGTGCCCAAACTGTTGGTCGCGGCCAACGCCGTCAAGGTGACCGTCACGAGCCAAAACCCGGCCGTGGCCATTCCTGAAGGCGCCGTCAACGGCGTGTTGACCTTGAACTTCGCCGCCGGCAGCGCGAACGTGCAATCCTTCGCCGTGAAACCGGTGGGCACCGGCACGACTTCGTTCGCGATCACCAATGACCAATCACTGGGGGTTGATAATGCGGCGGTGGGCATCACGGTCTTGCCCGCCCCGGTGGTTACCTTTACGGATGCCTTTGCTGGCTCCACCTTGGACACGAGCAATTGGACGATCGATACCACTCCGCTGACGGAAACGGGCACGTTGGAAACAGATTCTGGCGTGACCATCGAAGACGGGGCGCTCAAGATTGTGGCGCATTGCCTGGACTCGGATTGGCCAGGTATCGCCGTGCTGTCCAAAGCCAAGTACGCCCCCAGCGAACTCTCGCCGGTGGATTTCGAGGTGGATCGCACCAAGATGGAATACATCCTCTCCGGCGGCAGCGGCACGTTTGAACGCACGGGCATTTGGATCAAAGATTCGACCACGAACTACGTGTTCTTCAATTTCTTTGACAGCCACGTGGCTTCGACCGTCGGCGGCTGGCAATATAATGCCGTGACCGGTTCCACGGCGGATAATGCCCTGCCTGCGGTGGGCACGGTCATGGGGCCGCTCACAGGCACCGCGTTCCTCGATTTGGGCAATCATCACATGAAAGTCCAGGTCAACGGCAAGGTGGCCTTGCTCTACGTGGATGGCGTGTTCGGCGCTTCCGTGCCGTTCCCCTTCACCGATGGCATCGTGTTCGGCGTGGGCGCTTATGTGAACTATGCCAACGCCATTGGCAGCACTGTGCGGGGTTATTTTGATAACGCCAAGGTGACCACTTATCCCCCGAGCGCCCAACTGGGTTCGCTCTCGATTGCCAAGCAATCCAACGGAGATGTGGTGATCAGCTGGACGGGTTCGGGCACGCTGCAATCCAGTTCGGCCTTGCCGACCTGGAGCGATGTGTCTCCGGCGCCCACCGGCACCTCCTACACTGTTCCGGCCGCGTCTTTGACCGGGCAGAAATTCTTCCGTCTCCGTCAATAATCGGGTCCGTGTCTGTTTCGTGAAGTTACCTTGACTTAAGGTAATACTGGGTAGCTGGCAGTTCGCCACAACGAACTGCCAGTTTTTTTTTGGCCTGATTGCGCCGCTTATTTTGCGCTTACGGCAAGAAGCTAAAATTTTAAGCCTTAGGATATTATTCGCTGGAACTTCCCCTGCCGATAGCCACAATGGGCCGCATCCACAGATTCATGCGCGCACTTTGCTATTTGCTTTTGGGCTGGTTGCCTGCGGCCTCAATAAAGGCGGAAAGCCCCGTCGCGGATTGGAAAATTGGCGCAGGCATGCGCTGGCAAGCCTTGCCAGTGGCAACCGCTGGCAAAGATGGATTTAGCGAACACCCCCCCGCTCAAACCGGCATCACCTTTGCCAATGAGCTGCCGGATTCGGTTTCGTTAACCAACCAAATTCTGCTCAACGGCTCCGGAGTGGCCGCCGGCGATATTGATGGCGATGGCAGGTGTGATCTGTTCTTCTGCGGCATTAACCGACCGTCGGTGCTGTACCGCAATCTCGGGGGCTGGAAATTTCAGGACGTGACGGCGGAAGCCGGAGTTGCGTGCGCAGGGCAACATTCTACCGGGGCGGTTTTTGCCGATGTCGATGGCGACGGCGATTTGGAATTGCTCGTGAATGGCGTTGGCGCGGGCACGCGGCTTTTTATCAACGATGGTCACGGACATTTTCAGGAGGCTACGGCAGCTTGGGGCGTGGGCAGCCGGGCGGGCAGCAGCTCGCTGGCTTTGGCAGATATTGATGGTGACGGTTTTTTAGATCTTTACGTGGCCAACTACCGGACGACGACGTTTCGGGATGAGCCGAATCCCAAAATCAAGGCGGCGGTCACCAACGGCCACTACGAAATTCTGGCGGTCAATGGCCGGCCCGTGACCGAACCCGATTTAGTGGGGCGTTATGCCGTTGATCCCCAAATGGGGATATTGGAAAACGGGGAAGCCGATGTAGTTTACCGCAATAATGGCCAAGGCAAGTTTGAGCCATTAAGCTGGACGGATGGGCACTTTTTAGATGAAGACGGCAAACCGATTGGCATCCCTTATGACTGGGCACTTTCGGCGATGTTCCGTGATTTCAACGGCGATGGCGCGCCGGATCTTTACGTGTGCAATGATTTCCACTCGCCCGATCGCATTTGGCTGAACGATGGGCACGGGCGCTTCCGGGCCATTCCGCGGCTGGCGATCCGGCAAACGAGCATTTTTTCCATGGGCGTGGATGTGGCCGACGTCGATCGCGACGGGTTTGACGATATTTTTGTCGCCGATATGCTCAGCCGCAAACACGTCTTCCGCCAAGTTCAATTGATGGACCGGCAACCGGTGCAATTGCCGCCTGGATTGGTGGATAACCGACCCCAATATTCGCGCAATACGTTGTTGTGGAATCGGGGCGACGGCACCTATGCCGAGGTGGCGCAACTGGCCGGATTGGAGGCTTCCGAGTGGACTTGGTGCCCGGTGTTTTTGGATGTCGACCTCGACGGCTACGAAGACTTGCTCTGCGTCACCGGCCATCAACGCGACGCCCAAAACATCGACATATCCCAACAAATCACGGCCTTGGGCAAAGAGCGAAAACTCTCGCACGCGGAACAACTGGCCTTGCGGCTAAAATTCACCAAATTGGCCACGCCAAATCTCGCGTTCCGCAATCACGGCGACCTTACGTTTGAGGAGTCCGGCGCCGCCTGGGGTTTCGCTTCCACCCGCATTTCCCAAGGCATCGCGCTGGCGGACTTGGATAATGACGGAGCCATGGATGTGGTCATTAATTGTCTCAACGACGCGCCATTGATCTTGCGCAACCAATCCAGCCGTCCACGCGTCGCGGTGCGGTTGCGAGGAAACGCTCCCAATACCCATGGCATTGGGGCCAAGATTATCGTGACTCAGCCAGAGATGCCTCAACAAAGCCAAGAGATGGAGTGTGGCGGGCGCTATGTTTCGGGTGATGACACCCTGCGCGTGTTCGCCGCCGCCCGGCCCGATGCGGAATTGACGATTGAAGTGCGCTGGCGCGGCGGCCGCCGCAGTATGATTACTCAAGCCTGCGCTAACCGGCAGTATGAAATTGACGAGGCTCAAGCACAGCCGGCCCCGGCTCAAGCGACGGCTCCCTTGGCTGCCCTCTTTGAGGAAGTGGGAGCCAAGCTCAAGCATGCGCACCCGGAAAATGGGTTCGATGATTTTCAGCGGCAATCTCTCTTGCCTCATAAGCTGAGCCAGTTAGGGCCGGGCGCTGCCTGGCAGGATGCGGACGGCGATGGCTGGGAAGATCTCATCATTGGCACGGGGGCTGGTGGAAAAATGGCCGCTTTCCTCAATGATGGCCGAGGCGGCTTCAAGGAGTGGGCAGGGCCACCGTTTGCCGCCACCTTGTCACGCGATCAGACGGGCTTGGCCGTTTGGGAGCCGGAGCCAGGCAAACCGCTGCTGTTGGCGGGATTGTCCAATTACGAAGATGGGCTCACCAATGTGCCCGCGGCGGTCGTTTATCAATTGGCCACCAAATCCGTGGGCACCATGCTTCCGTCCCTGCCAGCCAGCACTGGGCCGTTGGCGCTGGCGGATGTGGATGGCTCGAACGCCCCGGTCTTATTCGTGGGTGGCCGCGTCATTTCCGGCCGGTTTCCCGAACCCGCCAGTTCATCGATTTTCAGATTAGAAAACGGCCAATTCCAGGCCGATTCCAAAGCTAGCCATGCCTTGGCTCAAGCCGGCCTGGTGAGTGGCGCTGTATGGACTGACCTTGATGGCGATGGGAGTCCCGAATTGGCGTTAGCCGTTGAGGCCGGGCCGATCCGGATTTTCCGTTGGCGCCAAGGCGAATTGGAAGATTGCACTCAAACCTGGGGGTTAGACCGGTATGTGGGATTATGGAATAGTGTGACGGCCGGAGATTTCGATGGTGACGGCCGGATGGATTTGGTCGCGGGCAATTGGGGACGCAACACAAGGTATCAAAGCCATTTAAATAAACCGATCCACTGGTACTATGGCGATCTCGACGGCGATGGCTTTGATAAAATCCTTGAGGCCTATGAGGACCAGGACTTAGGGAAAATTGTGCCCTTCCGCGACTGGGGCACGATCACTTCCACTTTGCCGTTTCTTAAAGAGCGCTTTCAAAATTACACCTCCTTTAGCACGGCGAGCATCAGCGAGATTCTGGCGGAACGCCTGACGGAAATGAAGGAACTCACGTTCAACATTTTGGAGAGCATGGTGTTCTTAAACCGGAGCGGACATTTTGAGGCGCGGCCTTTGCCCCGCGAAGCCCAGTTTTCGCCGGTATTCGGATTAGCGGTGGCGGACTTTGATGGCGATGGCAAGGAGGACATTTTGTTGAGCCAGAACTTTTTCGAAGTGCCCCCGCAGTATTCGCGCCTGGACGCCGGACGTGGGCTTTGGCTCAAAGGCGATGGCCATGGCAGCTTTCAGGCAATCTCCCAGCCAGCCAGCGGAATTGCGATATATGGCGAAGGCCGCGGGCTAGCTATTTGTGATTTTGACCACGATGGCCGGCCGGATTTCGTCGCCACCCAAAATGGCACCGCCACTCAGCTTTATCATAATAAGATGGGCCAACCCGGTTTGCGAATCCGGCTGCAAGGGCGGACGGGAAACAGCACGGGCATCGGTGCTGTCATGCGTTTGCGCTATGCCGACGGCCACCTCGGTCCCGCTCGGGAATTGCATGCGGGTGGCGGGTATGGTTCCCAGGATGCCCCTACTCAAGTCATGAGTATGGAAGGTGAGCCAAGCGCCCTTATGATTCGCTGGCCGGGCGGCAAGCAAACCCAAACGGCCATTCCCGCGGGCACCCGGGAATTGGTGGTAAAATCCGATTAAGCCGCAATTCCTCAATTAACTTACACTTCCCAGTGCTAAGCCAAAAAACCTTAGCCGAATGCCATTCCGGGATTTACAAAAATTGAGAAATTCATCAGTATGTGTCCATGCTTTCCAAACCGCCTAAGGAGAATTCGTGTACACACGCAACGAGCTATTCTAAGATGCTCTCTATTAGTTCTTTAAAAAAACACTCACAGATGCACTCTGGCCGGAATCTGGGTTTTCATAGTCCGCGAGCGGGGAGAGTTCTTCAGGGTTTCTTACTAGCCGCTGGCCTAGCAGTGCTACCGTTAGGATGTAGTCAAAAGCCGGCGGAACCAGCTAACGAAGCTCCCGTACCCAACGAAGCGGCGGCACCCAAAAAGTTCGAGTTTTCGGTTACTCCGCCGATTGCCGCTGGGGCCACTGATCAATTTGAAGATGTTACTGCGAAAGCGGGTATCACGTTCGTGCAACAGTATTGTGATGAGCGGATTTCGAATATTTTGGAATCCAACGGCACCGGTGCGGCCATCCTCGACTACGATCGCGATGGGTTGATGGATATTTATATCGTCAACCCCGGCCCGCTGGATGGCGTCACCCATCATAAAGAAGGCACCAAACGCGAGCCGAACCGGCTGTACCGAAATCGCGGCGATGGAACTTTCGAGGACGTCACTGAAAAGGCCGGAGTGGCTGGGACGGGTTACAGTATCGCGGTGGCAACGGCTGATTACGACAATGATGGTTATCCCGATATCTATGTCGTCAATGCCGGCAAGAACATCCTCTTACATAATAAAGGGAATGGCACCTTTGAAGACGTGACCGATAAAGCCGGAGTGGGCGACAAAGGCACGGGTATCGGTGCCACTTGGCTGGACGTGGATGGCGACAGCAAACTCGACCTGCTGGTTGCAAATTACTTAACCTACGACCCGAATTATAAGCAGTATTTCAATCCGGACGCCTATCCCGGCCCCCTTTCCTACAAGCCCGAGTGCAACGTGCTATATCGCAACAAAGGCAATGGCACCTTTGAAGATGTGAGTGAGGCCTCGGGCATCAAGTTGCCCGGACACCGGGCCATGTCGGTTTGCGCCATGGATTATAATGGCGACGGTGCGCCTGATATTTATCTCTGCAACGATGCCACTCCCAACATGCTCTTGCTCAACGATGGCAAAGGGCATTTCACCGATATTGGCCTCAAGGCCCAAGTGGCCTTCAATGCCTTAGGCGAAGCGGCGGGGTCCATGACTGCGGCGATTGGCGACTGTAACAACGATTTGAAGCCCGACATCCTCGTCTCCCGCCTCGGTTACGGCTCCTTATACATGGGAACGGCCGAGGGCATCTTCGAGGACCGCATGATGGCCTCCGGTTTGGGGCCGCTAACGGCGCAATATGTCGGGTGGGGGAGCAATTTCCTCGATTACGATAACGACGGAAATCTGGATGCCTTTATCGCCAATGGCGACGCCCACCATATGGTCGGCTGGGAAAGTTTGCTCCTGCATAATAAAGGCACGGGTGCCTTCGAGGACGCCGCCGAGAAAGGTGGTGCCTATTTCAAAGTTAAAATCCGCGCCCGGGGCAGCTTCATCTTGGATTATGACAATGACGGCCGCATGGACGTGCTGGTTACGGCGATGGGGGATCGCGCTTTTCTGCTCCACAACCGCGACACCTCGGGCAATCAGTGGCTGGTGTTGAATCTAGAAGGCACGAAGAGCAATCGCGATGGTTTTGGCGCGCGTATCAAGGTTTCCATCGGCGGCCAGGTTCGCTGCGCCGAGGCCCGGTGCAATGCCGGGTTCTTGGGCAACTCCGATCCTCGCGTGCATTTTGGCTTGGGCGCGGCGAAGACGGTGGATTCCATCGAAATTCGCTGGCCTAGCGGCACCGTTCAAACCCTGCAAAACATTGCAGCTGGTCAAATCTTGAAAGTCAAAGAGCAATAAGCCATAATCCGCTTAATCCACCCCTATGATGGCGCTCACGCAAGTTCTGTACCCTAGGAGGCAAAGGTGTTCACGCAAGCCTCCGCAGGCAGCTTCGTTTTGGCGTCCAGCGCGAGCCTGGGGAATGGATTTTGTAAAACAGGGTGTCGTTGGCCTGCTTGCAATAATGGGGTGGGCGGCTTGCCAGGGAGCGGATCCAACGCCTGTACCGCTGATCGTCACGCAAATCCCGCTCGAAAATCCAGCCGCTGCCGTCGATGAATTGGACCACTGGTATCCGCGCGGCAGCCGGATCGTTTGGATGGCTCCTCCCTTTCAACCAGCAACCGCGCGCAATTTATCGGCCAACTTGGTGGCGGCCGGTCATCCGGTAATATCGCACGATGGCCAGCGCGTGGTCTTTGCCGGCAAAGCTAAAGCGGATGCAGACTGGCAAATCTACGAAACCAGTGCGAGTGGCGGGCAACCCAAGCCGCTAA
>MTLE01002814.1_pt1 | contig 31494 bp, 22 predicted proteins | sample 1982461 | NCBI WGS metagenome assembly MTLE01 (sample SAMN05712605, study PRJNA340218) | biofilm metagenome | isolation source: sample SPL anode biofilm adapted to -200 mV | place: USA | collected 2012-02-03
TCATGTTGTACGCATCGGAGCGGACACGGCGAAGCCTGTCCGATTCCGCAGCGAACAACAGATTAACAATTGGTCGGTACGGTCGTTCATCAACAACCTCAAGCATGCCGTTATGGCATGCTCATAAATTCTAATTGGTTCCACTAAGAACTTGTAAGGCTTTTTGTAGTTGAACATCTTCTTCGTCGGTGAAAAAGTTATTCTTCATAAAGTCAGTCGCTTCAATCACGATATTTGGCTCGAGACCTTTTTCGTGAATGTTGTTGCCATTGGGCGTGAAATATTCGGAGTTGGTCACCTTAAAGCCACCGCCATCGGTGAGACTGATGATTTCCTGAACAATTCCTTTGCCAAAAGTCTTGGTGCCGACCAGCTGGGCAGCGCCCGTGTCCTGGAGAGCCCCAGCCAATATTTCAGCCGAACTGGCCGAGCCGCCATCCACCAGGGCAACCATTGGCAGACTAAGCTGTTCTTCGCCATCTGAGGTATATTCGGTTTTATTGCCGTTTTTATCAACCGTATAAACGACCATGGTTTCGCCCAGAATCCGATCAGCGATTTCCACCGCTTCCTTTACGCCGCCGCCGGGGTTACTACGCAAATCAATCACCAAACCGGTAATATTTTGAGCCAGCAGTTCACTCAGCTGGGCTTCAAAATCATCAGCAGTTTTATCCGTAAATTCACTGATCTGGATATAGCCTTTATCGCCGATCACCCGGGATTCCACTGTTTTTGCTTCAATGGTTTTGCGTACCAATTGCATATCAATGACTTCCTCACCACGTAAGAGGGTGATATTAACGGTGGTATCAGCTGGCCCCTTTACCTTGGCTACTACCGCATCCGAACCGATCGTACTGACATCTTCACCATCCACCTTGATAATTTTATCACCCGTTTTGATCCCGGCCTGATCAGCCGGTGTACCTTTTTGCGGGGCAATTACATAGGTCACGCCCTGATCATCCTCTGTCACGACGACCCCAATGCCTTCATAGACGCCAGTGGCTGATTCCATATATTTCTTAAATTCTTCGGAGGTAAAATAACTGCTATAGGGATCACCCAGACTGTCAAACATGCCCTTGATGGCCCCATCAATTAAAGTGGTGTTATCTACATCCTTATAATACTCCAGGCCAATCTGTTCTTTTAGCGCCAATAGTTTTTTTATCCCGGCGGCTGTTTCACTGCTGTCAACCGTCACAATCAACTTGTTACCGATCAGATAATTGCCAGTTGTGGCCACTGTGAAGGTGATGATATTTGTGATGATCAGCACCACAATTACCACGATGAGCTTGGTTTTTTTTGACTTATTTTCCATTTTTTCACCTTATCCTAAATTTTATTATTATACAAATAAAACAGGAGAAAAGAATCATGATTCTTTTCTCCTGTTCTTTCGTTATAGTCTACAATGTTTCGCTTAAAAATATCCTAAAGGATCAACAAATGATCCGCCGGAAAGTACGCCGAAATGGAGATGGGCCCCGGTGGAATCCCCGGTGGAGCCGACGTAACCAACCACATCGCCCTTATTAACAGTTTGGCCTGCTGATACTGCAAAGTCACTCATATGCGCATACATGGCCTGGAGGCCGTTACCTAAATCGACAATAACACAATTTCCATAACCACCGTTCCAGCCAGCTGATAACACCGCACCGTTGCCCATAGCAAGAATCGGTGTTCCGGATGGGGCACCCATATCGACACCATAGTGGGTCCGGTAATCACCCCAGATCGGGTGCAACCGGGTACCGAAGAAATCATCATCGGCGGATGGATAATAGCCCGGACACGGCCATTGATAGGTTCCGTTTGATGGGACAAAGGTCGTGCTGCCACCAGTGGTTGACCCGCCAGAAGCGGCTGCCTGGGCTGCCATCATTTCCCGAACCTGAGCTTCAATGCTCGCTGCGTTGGCTGCTTCAGCCGCCACAATTGCCTGATACTCAGCGACGATCGCCTGGTTTTGGGCCAAGAGACTGTCTTTCTGAGCTTTGATTTCCTGCTGCTGGGCTAAGGCAGTTTCCTGCTCAGTTTTTTTAGAAACTGTCTGCAGCCGATCGGCCTCAATTTTAGCTTTCTTTTCATCGATTATTTTCTTTGTTTCAGCTAAAGCGTCCAGTGATGCCTTATCCGATTCAATGATATAGCGGGACATGTCAACCTTGGTGACAAAGTCGGCAAAATCGGATGAAGTAAATAAAAACTCCAACATACTACCATTTCCGTACATGTACATGGTACGGACACGTTCGTTCATGGCTTCTTCCTGTTCTTTCCGTTTGGCTTCGGCAATATTGAGTTCTTCCTGAGTTTTGGCAATGTTCGCTTCCAATACAGCTATCTCAGAATTAATTTTATCAATGACGCCCGTGATCCGGCTCATTTCTTCGTTGGCTTTGCCGATTTCTGCCTCGATACCAGCAATCGTATTCTGCGTCATGTCAATCTGGTATTGTGCAGCCGCCTGTTTTTGATTACTTTCTGCCAGCTGTTCAGTCAGGGATGCAGCATTAACCGGAGATATCAGTATCCCCAATGTCACCATCATACCCACTATGCCTGAAATAATATGTTTTTTTGTCATCCAACAATCCTCCTGTGTTTGACCAAGTCTAATCATTTATACATCCAAGAATTTGCGAATCGCAAATACGCTACCAACGGCGCCGATAAATCCTCCGTAAATCAGGAAGAAGAAAATCAATTGTCCCATTACTGCATCGGGAGAAGCCAAACTGGCATCCACTGGCAAAAATAAATTTCCACCAACTAATCCCAAAATATAATAATAGGTGATCCGAATAATCAGGAAAGCAACAATGGCTCCCATCAACCCCAACAGCGTCCCTTCCAGAATGAACGGCGCCCGGATATAAGCGTTGGTTGCACCCACATATTTCATAATGCCAATTTCCCGTCGTCTTGCAAAAACGGTTAATTTAATCGTATTGTAAATAATAAAGATGGAAATCATTGATAACACCACCAATACCACTATACTTAAGGTATTGGTAAATTTATTGAAACTCACCAGTGCTTCCACATATTCCTGACCATATCGGACGTACTCAACCCCTTGGCCTTCAAACGACATGGCTAGGGTTTGAACTTCATCCATATCATCCGGATCAGTCACCCGGACAACAAAGGATGCTGGCATCGGGTTGTTTTCTGAATTATAACCACTGAGCAGCGGCGCATAATCTTCCAGACTGACGGTGAACTTTTCCAAAGCTTCTTCCGCACTTTCAAAGGTAACTTCTTCAATCAGGTCACTTTTCTCCAGGGCCTGTTCAATGGTTGCTTTCTGAGTATCGGTAAAATCGGACTGGAGGAAGATTTTCAGTTCCAGTTTCGATTCCACATCTTTGGTCACTTCCTGAACATTGATGGTTAAGATCAGAAAAATCCCCAGGATAATCAACGCAGCAATTACCGACAGCACCGAAGCCGCACTCATCAGGTTATTTCGTTCAATGCTTTTTAAGGTATCCCGCACAACATTTTTGGGCATTGTTTTAATCGAACTAAACTTCATATCCGTACCTGCCTGTCGCGTCATCCACCTTGAGCACTCCATCTTCCAATGTCAAGACCCGTTTTTTCATGGTATCGACAATTTCCCGGTCATGGGTAACCACCACCACCGTTGTTCCTCTACGGTTAATTTCCTCTAAGATGCTGATGATTTCATAGGATGTTTCGGGATCAAGGTTTCCGGTCGGCTCATCACAAATCAAAATAGAGGGGTTGTTAATAATCGCCCGGGCAATAACCACCCGCTGTTGCTCACCACCGGATAACTCATGAGGATAGTGGTTCATCCGATGGGATAAGCCAACCATATCCAGAGCCAACGGCACCCGTTTCTGGATCTGTTTTTCAGATTTTCCGATTATTTCCATGGCATAGGCCACATTTTCATAGACACTTTTGTTTTCCAGCAGCCGAAAATCCTGAAAGACAATCCCCATTTTTCGTCTTAAGAAAGGGATTTCTTTTTTTGACAATTTTGAGACATTAAAATTATTAATGTACACTGACCCTTCTGTCGCTTCAATTTCTCTTAAAAGAAGCTTAATAAATGTTGATTTTCCGGCCCCGCTTCGGCCCACCAGAAAGACAAACTCACCCTTATCAATAAAGAGGCTGACGTTTTTAAGCGCATCGCTCTTGTTTTTATCGTAACCCTTGGTTACATTTTTAAATTCGATCATATCTTAGCCACTCCTAATTTACTTATCATTCGCTTGCTTTGACAGGGCATTTTAACACGTGCTATCCTATTTTCTGCTTAAATGTTTTTTGACAAGTTAAGATTATTTTAATCAAAAGAATGTTAATTGAAAAAGACTTCCGGGTATTGGTCCGTTTTTTGGCTTTCAAATCATTCCTCATTTGAAACTGTATTCATTTTAGCATACTTTTTGAATAATTTCATTAAAAAAATAAATATTTTGTAACAAATGTATCGAAATTCGTCCGAATTCCTGTTTTTCTATTTGTTTAAGGAATTCAATTGGCAAAATAAAAAGAGAAAAGACGTTATTCATCTTTTCTCATCATATGTACCGTGTAACGGTTGGAAAAATTAATTCTAAATATAGGGACTAATTGGCGATCCATACAAACGCACTTCATAATGAAGATGAGCACCTGTTGAGTCGCCAGTGCTACCAACCGCACCAACAGTCTGACCGGCCGCAACAGTTTCGCCTGACGATACATTAATTGCACTTAAATGGGCATATACTGCCGACAAACCATTGCCGATATCAACAATGACACAGTTTCCATAGCCGCCATTCCAACCGGCTGAAATCACGGTTCCATTTCCGGCACAGGCCACCGGGGTCCCGGTTGATGCGCCAATATCGACGCCAGCATGGAAACGGGAATCACCCCAGATGGGATGGATTCGCCAGCCAAATTCACTGGTTATATCTCCCCCGCAAGGCCAGACATAGGAGCTGGAATATACCGGAGGCGCCGTTGATCCACCACCGGAGGTGTCACCACCGCCAGTATTGGTCGTATCCCCGCCTGTCGAACCATCCGTTGCGCCGGTGCTTGCGTTATTTTGAGCTGCCTGCTCGGCGGCGGCCCGCTGTTGTTCGTAATAGGCCTGTAACTGGCCTTCAATATCTGCTGAAGTGGCTGCTTCCGCTTCTTCAATGGCCTTGTATTCTTCTAAAGCAGCCTGGTTTTGGGCCAATAGCTGATCCTTTTGAGCCAAAACTTCTTCCTGTTGCGTTAGCACCACTTCCTGTTCGGTTTTTTTCGCGACTGTTTTTAATCGATCTGCCTCAATGCTCAGCTTCTTCTCATCGATCACTTTTTTCGTTTCTTCCAGAGCATTCAGGGAGTCCTTGTCCGCTGTCATTATGTAACGGGACATATCCAATTTTGTTATAAAATCCGAGAAATCTGATGCTGAGAAAATAAATTCCATGATACTGCCGTTGCCGTACATATACATCGCCCGAACCCGATCGCTCATGGCTGCTTCCTGTTCTTGCTTCTTGGCCTCAGCAATTTTCAGCTCTTCCTGTTTTTTTGCAATATTTGCTTCAATGGAAGATATGTCAGCATTGATCGCGCCGATTATTCCATTGATCCGGTTTACTTCTTCATTGACTTTGCCGATTTCGTCCTCAATCCCATTGATGGTATTCTGAGTCATGTCGACTTGATACTTTGCTGCAGCCTGTCGAGCATTACTTTGAGCTAACTGCTCGGTTAACGAAGCTGCATTGACGGGTGCTGTTAAAAATGCCAAAACCAGGGAACCAGTAACGATACCTGATACAATTCGATGTTTTTTCATTTTTCCCCTTTCCCACAATTAATAATTGTGACCCTGTCTATTTGTTACTTTCTTATTAATTTTATTCTTTTTGTAACGGTTGTATTATACCATAATCCTGTCGTAATTAAAACAAAAACAATAAAATATCTTGAAAATATTTTGTATAAAATGTTTAATAATGCGATGTTTTTTAATTTTTTCATAATAAAAAAGACACTCTAGTAATTCAGAATGTCTTTTTATATTTGTAAAAAAAAGTTTAACTTAAAAAGCTGCTTTGTAGATCGCAATCACGTCTTCTTTAGTTGGACATTTGGGGTTACCACCGGTACAGATATCGGCCAGTGCCAGATCAGCCAACTCACTGAAATCTTCTTCTTTGACCCCGATTTCTTTTAGTCCGGCCGGAATCCCCACATCTTTGGAGAGTTTTTTTATGGCATCAATGGCCATAATATTGATTTCTTTCGGTTCACGGCGACTGGTGTCCACGCCCATCGCCTGGGCAACGTCTTTTAGTCGATCACCAACAGCGTCAGCATTAAACGCCGTAACATAAGGCAATAGAATGGCATTGCAAACCCCATGAGGCAAATCATAGAATCCACCTAACTGGTGTGCCATGGAATGAACGATTCCCAGTCCGCCGTTCGAGAATCCCATCCCGGTGACAAACTGACCATAAGCCATCGCATCCCGGGCATCCAGATCATCACCATCTTCAACGGCCTGTCTTAGGCTACCAGAAATGGCTTTGATGGCTTCGAGATTAAAAAGATCTGTAAATCGTGAAGCGCCAGCAGTGGTATAACCTTCAATGGCATGCGTTAACGCATCCATACCAGTGGCAGCCGTTAAAGATTTTGGCATTTTGAGCATCAAAACCGGATCATTGACCGCTACGGTTGCCAGACAATTGGGATCAACAATTACCATTTTGAGTTTTCGCTCTTCGTCAGTGATAACATAATTGATGGTCGCTTCACTGGCGGTTCCAGCGGTGGTATTAATCGCCACAATTGGCAGGGATTTATTGGCAGTTTTGCCAACACCTTCGTAATCCCGCAAATCCCCGGGATTGGTAGCCAGAATGGCAATTCCTTTGGCTGTATCCTGGGGTGATCCCCCGCCGATACTGACGACAAAGTCGCATTCATTTTCCTGTAAAGCCTGAAGACCAGCATTTACATTGGCAACAGTAGGGTTGGGTTTAACATCTGAAAATAAGGCATACGGAACTTTTGCTCCATCTAATACATTGAGTACATCTTGAACAATACCTGCTTCAACAAGTACCTGATCGGTTACAACTAAGGCTTTTTTCACGTTCATACGTTTGATCTCTGGCGCAATCAGTTCAATTGCTCCCGGTTCCATAATGACTACTGGTGGAAAATAATAGGTTCTTGCCATAAGAACACCTCCAAAATTATTCGTTTACATGATTATATGCCATCGAAATGGCTGAATAAATGGAAATTTTTTCTTGTTTGAGATACATTATTGAAATGATTGATTCATAACATGGAATAAACCGAACACAATAAATAATAAACGGCTTTTCTTATAATTTATCTCTTATTTTTAAGAATACTATTATATGATTTTAAAAAAATTTGATAGAATTACGTTTTTAAAGAGGTAAATATGAAAAACATCAGTATTCTCGGGTCAACTGGTTCGATTGGAACCCAGGCCCTGGAAGTGGTTTCAGAAAACAGCAACGCTTTAAATATTGTCGGCTTAACCACCAATACCAGCATTGATCTGCTGGAAAAACAGATTGACACCTATTCGCCCCGGATTGTCTGTGTAATGGATGGCGATACTGCACTGGTACTGGAAAAGCGCCTCAAAAAAAAGGGTTTAGCGGTGGACGTGGTAACTGGTTTAGAGGGCCTGATTGCCGTTGCTACGGCATCGGAAAATGATCTGCTGCTCACGGCGGTATCCGGAATGATTGGTCTGCAACCGACTCTTGCCGCCATTGATGCGGACATTGACATTGCTCTGGCCAATAAGGAAACACTGGTAGCCGGTGGCCAGCTTGTAATGGATGCAGCAGCCGCTCGCGGGGTTTCGTTGCTTCCGGTTGACAGTGAACACTGTGCCATTTTTCAATGTCTGATGGGCAATAAGCATGAAGAAATTGATCGGATCATTATTACCGCTTCCGGCGGGCCCTTCCGGGGATATAGCCACAAACAGCTGGAGTCGGTTACTCTGGCCCAGGCCTTGAAGCATCCCAACTGGTCGATGGGAAAAAAAATCACGATTGATTCAGCCACCCTGATGAACAAGGGGCTTGAAGTCATCGAAGCTAAATGGCTTTTTAATCTGCGCAATAATCAGATTGACGTGGTGGTTCATCCTCAAAGTATTATCCACTCAATGGTGGAATTTATCGACCATTCCACCATCGCCCAATTGGGGCTGCCGGATATGGCCCTACCGATTCAAATCGCTTTTTTTTATCCCGAACGGGTCGCCAACAATCGACCCGCTCTGGATTTTAGCCAGATTCGTGAACTGACCTTTGCCGAACCTGATCGGATTGCCTTTCCCTGCTTACAGTTGGCCTATGATGCCCTGGAAATTGGTGGCACCATGGCCTGTGTCCTTAATGCCGCCAACGAAATTGCCGTGTCTCGATTTTTAAACCGGGAAATCAGTTTTCTCGATATTCCCCGAATCAACCGGCAGGTGATGGAACAACATCAGGTTATTGCCCATCCCAATCTTTACGATGTACTGGCGGCAGATGCCTGGGCCCGGGAAATTTCAAACGCTTATAACTAAGCACTTACGATCCAGATATGGTGCTTCTTTTAAGTGACATCTTCTGCAACTAAAAAGACAGCAGTAACTATTTACTACTGTCTCTTTTTTATTCGTCTTTATTTGCCGCTAATCCCTCATTAAACCGTTTGCTTAATCTCAACACTATTTTTAATTTTTATTGCTACCAATACCATTGAAATTATGCTGCCAAGTATTAGTGTAAGTGCTGCAATTTGCCAGTCTGCTCGTGCCGATGTTAAATTAAATGTCTCACGTAAAAATTTCAGAGCATAAGGTGACAGAAATTGTCCAATCCCGGTTCCACTGACATAAATTGAAATGGCCACCGCCGCATATTTCGGACTTGTTGCACTGGCAGCTACAGCCATCACAATAGCAGGGTTAAAAATTCCAAATCCAATTCCAAAAATAATGGCGCCCAGAATGAGCAATGTCAGGCTGTTCGCAGAGAGCAAAATTACAAACGACAACCCCACACACAAAACACCGAATGAAGCACTATACTGTTTTAATCGTTTAGCAATGTTTCCATAGAGTAACCCCACCACAAATGCTGAAGCCGTAAAAATACTCAGAACTGTGGCGGATTGCGTAGCATTACCAATTCCATCAGCTTTCATAACCATGGCAACATTTGTCATAAAACTGAATTGGACCATATTAACCAAGGCACACGCAACTGCTAAAATGTAGGTCATCGTTGTTACTTTCTTTTCTTTTATCGCCGAATCTTCGACTTTTTCCGGTTTTTTGACCCCGGTATCCGGGAGTTTAAACCAGATAATCAGCGCAATTGGAATCACCAGTAAAAAACCAAGGAATGAAAAACGCCAATTATATGCGGCCAACATGCCACCCATCATCTGGAAAACCATTCCTGCCGCTGCACCAACTGCACTCTTGAAGCCCATCAGCTTGTTCGCCTGTTGACCAGAGTAGAGGTCTGTAATGACCGCCGATGCCATTGGAAAAACCAAGCCGTATCCAGCACCGAAGACAAACCTCATAAATATCATAAATTGCAGATTTCCAATAAATGCTGATGGAATCCCACCGATAAAAATTAAAACCATCGCAATGGAAATAATTTTCTTAATACTTATGTATTGGGTCAACTTACCGGAAATCAGGGCAAAGAACACCATCATCAGCGAAGGAATGGTTGACAATAATTTAATTGTCTCCGGCGCCGCATCAGGAAATGCTTTTGCAATTTCGGCTAATGCCGGTGTCGTCATGCTGGTTGTATACATCAGTAATGCAACCGACAATGCAGCGATCTGAACCCATAGACTACTGTTATTACTTTTTTCCATTTTGTTTTCCTTTCGAACGTAAAATATAAACGTGGTTAATTTATTAAACAATAACATCTTTTGCTGTTTTTGTCACCTCTTTTTTTGTTAATTATTAATTTAATACTGTTATATGATTGAAGTAATCGTTTTTACATCACTTATTTTTCGTAATTTTTATTATTTCAATTGTATTATCGCCGCATCATTTTTTTAATACTTACCTTTATTTGTAATATTAGTCTATATATTTTACGCGTTTAATCTTTTGGAGTCGTTCCTGCTTAGTAAATTTTCGCAAAAAAAAATACCATCGCTAGCTGATCTCAAATCAGCAACAATGGTATTGTTTTTTGCATCGTTAAGCAGTTGCTAAATGCTTAACCCGCTATGACCATAAAATTTTTCTCAACTTTAAGTTGGATGGCATCAATCATCCCCCGAGACTCTTCGATGCACTGGTCAATAAAGCTATTTTCAAATCGCAGGCTCTGAAAGAGCAACCGAATTTCGAGTTCAGCCAGATACTCGCTGCTACAATCCAGAAAACCATCATCCCGGGAGACGTGGAGTCCATGAACAACAGCCAGATTTGCCAATGCCAACGCCTTTACTTCCAATCGGTCAAGTCCAAGCTTGTAAGACCGGTTGATGTTTTCGACAAACCCTACCGACGCACTTTCTGTTTTCATCAATGTATTGGTGTCACACAACTCATGATAAAACTGGTTCAAATGACGATTCAACCGACAATTACGATTTTGTATCCGAAACTCGATTGCGGTTCTTAACATCACATTGCATCCAGGGAATTTTTCGTCGATGGCCTTCTGGGTTTTTACTTTATTCGCAACCATATACTCATTATACACTTCCAGTGCCAGGTTGTTCTTATTTTTGAAATAATATGCAACCATCGCTTTGTTTGTTCCCGAGTCTTCAGCAATTTGCGCCAGTGTTGTTTTTGTAAATCCATATTCATAGAATAACTGTTTTGCAGTTACATAAATCTTTTGCTTTGTTTCCAGACCGGTTTTATAATTAGCCAACGTTTCTTCCTCGCTCTCTGATATTGATCTTATTCTAGCATAAAACGATTTTTTTGCAAGGATCGATCATTTTACACCGCTAAAAAAAGGTAATCTGATTGGAAGCTGGTAGCTGGTTGAGACAACCCTGTTTTTCAAGCGTTTCAATCACCGACTTACTGATCTTAGTACGGTTTTGCAAATCCTCCCGGGACATATAAGGGCGCAGCTGCGCTTCTTCAAAGATCCGCTGGGCCGCTTTATCTCCGATCCCTTCCAAGGCATTCAGAGGCGGCAGCAGGGCATCCCCAATGATTCGGAACTGACTGAAATGAGACTGATAGACATCCACATTTTTAAAACTGTAGCCCCGACACATCATTTCATGGGCAATCTCCAGCACTGTCAACAGTGACTTTTCTTTGTTGGAAGCCTTGGTGCCCAGTTCTTTAATCTGGTTCATCCGCTGCACCACCACCCCCTTGCCCTGACTGATCAGCTGGGCATCAAACTCACTGGCCCGGACTGAGAAGTAGGTAGCATAATAGGCCAGCGGGTAATAAACCTTGTACCAGGCAATCCGGAAGGCCATGGTCACGTAGGCGGCCGCATGAGCCTTGGGAAACATGTACTTGATTTTTTTACACGAATCAATGTACCAATCCGGAACCTTGTTTTTTTTCATATCTTCTTCCCACTCAGGTTTCAATCCCTTTCCTTTTCGCACCGCTTCCATAATCGTGAAGGCTGTTTTTGCCTCGAGACCGGCATAGATCAGATAGATCATGATATCATCCCGGGTACAGATGGCTTCTTTGATGGTGGCTTTCTTATCGCGAATCAGATCCTGGGCATTATTTAGCCATACATCGGTACCATGGGACAAGCCGGATATCCGGATCAGATCCGAAAAGGCTGTCGGCTTGGTGTCCAGCAACATTTCCCGGACAAAACTGGTGCCAAATTCAGGAATTCCGCATACCCCCAAAGGCGACTCAAAATCATTGTCCTTAAAGTTCAGCGCTTTCGTTGAGGTGAACAAACTCATGGTTTTTTCATCATCCAGCGGAATCCCCACCGGATCGATACCAGTAAAATCCTTGAGCATTTTAAGCATCGTCGGATCATCATGTCCCAGAATATCGAGTTTCAGCAGTCGACCACTGATGGACTCATAGGCAAAATGGGTGGTGACAGTATCGCTTTCGGTGTCATCGGCCGGACGCTGAACCGGACAAAAATCATAAATATCCTTGTAGGTTGGCACCACCATAATCCCACCGGGATGCTGTCCAGTGGTTTTTTTAACCCCGGCACAGCAGGAGATCACCCGCTCCAACTCGGCCCGGGTTACTTTAAGATTTTTTTCATCATAATAATTTTTAACAAAGCCAAAGGCCGTCTTTTCAGCAATGGTGGAAATGGTACCGGCCCGGAAGACTTTGCCCTTACCAAACAGCACCTCCGTATAGCGATGGGCTTCGGCCTGGTTCTCACCGGAAAAATTAAGGTCGATATCCGGTTCCTTGTCGCCTTCGAATCCTAAAAAGGTCTCAAAGGGAATGTCAAAGCCATCTTTATCAAGCTTGGCGCCGCAGTGGGGACAATCGGCATCTTTTAAATCCGGCCCCACCCCGACCTCAGTGCTGTTGAAAAACTCGGAATGTTTACAGCTGGGACAACGATAATGTGGCGCCAGCGGATTGACCTCCGTGATCCCACAAAGGGTGGCCACAAAGGAGGATCCCACCGAACCCCGAGACCCCACCAGATAACCATCTTCCATGGAATGATAAACCAGTTTCTGGGCAATCAGATAGAGGACCGAGTAGCCGTTGCCAATAATCGAATCGAGTTCTTTCTTAATCCGTTTTTCAACAATCTCCGGCAGCGGTTGACCAAAGAGCTCCCGGGCCCGGCCTTCGACCATTTCCCGGATCTCATCATCCGATCCCTCAATCACCGGTGGATAGGTGCCGTCGGGAATCGGCAGAATCTCGTCAATCATCGCTGCGATTTTGCGGGGATTATCAATCACCACTTCCCAAGCAGTTTCGTCATCGAGGTAGTCAAACTCATCCAGCATTTCCTGGGTGGTTCGATAATATAGCGGCGGTTGTTTGCCAGCATCCTTATACCCCTGGCCGGTAAACAGAATCTCCCGGTAAAGGGCATCATCCTGATTGACAAAATGGACATCACCAGTGGCCACCACCGGTTTATTCAGGCTTTTTCCCAATGCAATGATCCGCCGATTCAAAGTCTTCAGGGCCTCCTGATCCGCCACACTGTTATTTTCAATCAGATATTGATTATTACCCAGTGGTTGAATTTCCAGATAGTCATAAAAGTTGGCGATCTGCTGGATCTCATCCTGAGACTTATTGTGAACCATGGCAGAAAACAATTCGCCAGCTTCACAAGCCGAACCAAGCAACAGGTTTTCCCGATTTTTTGCCAGCAGTGACTTGGGAATTCGCGGCTTTTTATAAAAATAATTGAGATGTGACTCCGAAACGATCCGATATAAATCCTTGATGCCCGCCTGATTTTTGGCATAAATAATAATATGGTTGGTGGCATTAAGACGAATACTCCGCTCCCGGCTGGACAGGGTATTGAGGGTCTGGATTGACGTACAGCCTTTTTTCTCAGCCAAATCCAAAAGTTTGACAAATACCTTGGCCGATGCCGCCGCATCATCCAGGGCCCGGTGATGATTCTGAATATCAATTTTAAAATGTGAGCAGAGCTTTTTCAGGTTATGGCGGGTAATCTGGGTCAGCAGACAGCGGGACAGAGCCAGGGTATCCACTGCGGTGTTTTCCCGAACAATGCCATGATCAGCTAAGGCCTTATTTAAAAAACTCATATCAAAAGGGGCATTGTGGGCAACCAGGATGGTCTCACCGGCAAAATCCAGGAATTTTTCCAATGCCGCCCGTTCTTCCATCCCATCGGCCACCATCTGATTGGTGATGTTGGTCAGATTCGTGATGAATGCCGGTATTTCACAATGGGGATTGACCAGGGTTGAAAAGCTGTCAATGATTTGTTTATTTTTAATGCGTACCGCCGCAATTTCAATGATCTTATGATTACCCGGTACCAGACCGGTGGTTTCCAAGTCAAAAAAAGTAAATTCGCCGCAGAAGTCCTGATCCTGATTGCCATAAACCATGTTCAGCTGATCTTCAACCAGATATCCCTCCACCCCATAGAGCACCTTGATTTTTTTCTTGCGGCCCAGTTCCATCATTTCCGGATAAGCCTGCAGTACACCATGGTCGGTGATGCCGATGATATCATGCCCAAAATTAGCGGCCTGCTTCATGATCTGATCGACCTTGCTGACCGCATCCATGGCACTGAACTGGCTGTGCATATGAAGCTCCACCCGTTTAACCGGAGCATCATCGGTTTTGATGGTTTCTTTGGAAAGATTGATGTTGCGGGGATATAACATCATTTCCTGGGAATATTCATCATAATTGATTTTGCCTTCAACCAGATACCAGCCGCCTTCGTTGATGCCAGCGATGACCTCTTCTTTGTCAGTAAATAGTTTGCCGGTAATACTGTTGGTGTTATCGGTGATATTAAAGGTCAGCAAGGTCTTATTATTTTTTAGTGGCCGGGTATTGACCCCAAACACCCAGCCCCGGATGACCACACTTTTTCCTTCCGATTCGCCGTTGATATTAAAATCGATATTCTTTAACCAATCCCAGGAATTGGTTATTTTTTTTCCAATGACTACATCACCGGGCTTTTCAGCCTTGGGAAGTTTGGCCGGGCTGGAGGGACTGCCTGAATTCGATGCACTGCTGCTTGAAGCAACTGGCTTAATGGCCGCCAATCGTTTTTCCAGATCCTGCTGACTTTTTTCTGCCACCGAGCCTTCATCGGTGAAACGCACCACCAATTCCCCTTCCAGACCATAATGCTCGGCAATCAGTCGCTTAAAACGACCCGTAAAAATCGCCAGCGCTTCACCATCCAGTTCCCCGGTGGATCGCCCCCGGACATAAAAGGTATTACCTTCGGCAATCAGGGTATTAATCAACAGAATATTGGCAATCTTCTGATTGATGCCAATCAGCAACTGACTGACCCCCTGGCCATCGGTAGCCAGAAGATGCTCACCATCCTGATAGTTTAGTGGTGCCACCTCGATTTTCAGGGCCTTGGCATAATCAAAGATTTCCTGCATTTCTTTTTTGATAAATTCGGTGTCCGTTTGTTTTTTCGGACTGGAAAATTTAAAAATCAATTCCTCGTTTCTGGAATTGATTTTTATACTATCGGTAATCAGATGATAATCCGCTATTATTTTTTGATATCGTTCCTGTCGTCGGGTTAAAATACTCAAAGATCTCGCCTCACATTTTTTCTATTTCTTCCATTAACACCGAGATAATTTCATCCTCGGCAATGCTTTTTATTATTTCACCCTTTTTAAATAATACTGCTTTATTTTTTCCGCCAGCAATGCCAATATCCGCGGCCTTGCCTTCCCCGGGACCATTGACAATACAACCCATCACAGCAACCTTGATGTTTTTTTCAACGGTTCGCAGCTGCTTATTAATTTCTTCGGCGATGCCGATCAGATCAATTTCAGTGCGGCCACAGGTGGGGCAGGAGATCACTTCCACCCGGGGTCGACGGCCAGTGTATAAGCCAATGTCACTGAGAATATCCCGGGCAACCTCAATTTCTTCCCGCGGATCACCAGTGATTGACACCCGCAGGGTATCCCCCAATCCATTGAGGAGCAGATAGCCGATGCCCAGAGCGGATTTAACCGCCGAGCTGCGCAGGATTCCGGCCTCAGTGATCCCCAGATGGAGTGGATAATCATAACTTTTAGAAAATTGTTCATAGGATTCGATGGTGAAGCGCACATCCGAAGCCTTCATCGAAACCACCATATTATCAAAGCCAGCATCTTCCAGAATCTGGATGTGGCGTTGGGCTGAGGCGACCATCCCGGCCGGGGTAGCCTGACCCCCGTTTTTTGCCAGGATTTCTTTTTCCAGGGAACCGGCATTGACGCCAATTCGGATCGGGATTTCTCGTTCAGTCGCCATGGCAACAATTTCCCGGATGCCGTATTCCGAACCAATATTCCCTGGATTGATGCGCAACTTATCAACCCCATTTTCCATGGCGCTTAAAGCCAGTCGATAATCAAAGTGAATATCCGCCACCAGGGGAATACTGATGCTCTTTTTAATCCCGGCAATCGCTCTGGCCGCCGCTTCATCAGGTACAGCCACCCGGACAATCTCACAGCCAACGGCTTCCAGACCATTAATCTGGGCAATCGTCGCTTCGATATTTCTGGTATCGGTATTGGTCATTGACTGGATGGCGATCGGGTTTTCCCCGCCAATGGCTACCCCGCCGATGTTGACCACCCGGGTCTTTTTTCGTATTTTCATATCCGTCTCCTATGCCGCCAAACGCATGACATCATTCACGGCAATCAGAATTGCCAGGGCAATCAAGGCGATAAAACCAAAATAATTGATCTTCATTTCCAGTTCAGGACTGAGTTTCCGGCGGACCACCATTTCAATCAAAATAATAAAGATCCGTCCACCGTCCAGCGCTGGCAATGGAAACAGGTTGATGATCCCCAGATTGACACTGAGCATGGCAGTAAAGGCCAGTAAAATAATCAGTCCACTCTGTAAAAAGGTATCCACCATCGATACCATGCCAATCGGACCAGCCAATTGATCCAGACCCACCTGGCCGGTAAACAACATCCCAAAGCTCTGAAAAATCAGACCGGAAAACCGCCAAGTGTTTAAAAAGGCCGTGCCGATGGCATCAAAGACATTGGTATGACCGGTAAACAGGGCCACCACAATCAGGCAAACCACTGCAAAAATGATGTTCATCGCCGAACCGGCCACCAGTACCAGCAGCTTTTCGCCCCGGCTTTTGGCTTCATAACTGCGGGGATCAATGGGGATATTGGTATCTCTGGGAATCAGGTTGCCGTCCGCATCAAATTCCGGTTCTTCGCCCCGCATTTTACAAAAGCCACCCACCGGAAAGGCCCGAATTGTAAACAGGGTTTCTTTGCCCTGTCGGCCAAACAGTTTTGGCCCCATGCCAATGGCAAACTCTTCGACAAAAATGCCAGTTTTTTTGGCCACCATAAAATGTCCCAGTTCATGTACAATCACCAGGACACATAAAATCAGTAGTGTAATCAGGATGGTATAGAGATTCAAATTTTCACCTACGCAATGCCAATGGTTAGTTTGGCAAAAATATAAATTAGCGGAATGATAAAGAGGATACTGTCAAAGCGATCCAAAATTCCGCCATGACCGGGCAGGATGGTGCCAAAATCTTTTATTTTGGCCTTTCGCTTGATCATCGAGGCGGTTAAATCGCCACATTGTCCGGCGATGCTGCCAAAAACCCCAACGATCAGATATAAATACCAGGGCAACACAAAACTGAAATAGGAGCTCAGAATGGTGCCGTAAAGAATGGTACATAAGGCCGCAACGACAACACCACCGACTGAACCGGCGATGGTTTTTTTGGGACTGATCAAAGGCGCGATCTTGCGGTTGCCAATTGATTTGCCGATAAAATATGCCGCTGTATCAGTTGTGAACGCAATCACAAAAATCAGCCACATATAGTAGGGCCCTTTATTAACCGTTTCAAACAAAAACAGGTGACCAAACATAATCGGTACATAAATAAGTCCCATCAGGGTCGCACTGCCACGCTCAATTCCCGCATTTCCTGACAAGATTTCATAACAGAAAATAATGATAAAGGCTACCAGCAGAACCGGCATCAGAAAGTAATAATCCAGCTTGATGGTCACCATCAGCATAACCGTCAGGATAATCATTAAAACTACATTCATTTTAGGCCGTATCATTTTATTAATGGCCCGGGTATATTCCATTGTTCCGACAAATGCCAGGATTGACACGCCGACAACCAGGATAAATCCTCCGGTATAGAGTATAAAAATAAGCAACGGCAGACCAATGACCCCAGTCCAGATTCGGGTTTTCATGGAACTCTTTTCAGCCCGTCGATTTTCAGCCAGTGCCCGTTCTGCCCGACGACTCTCAAGACTGCTACTCGGCCGATCCATAGCGCCGATTCCTTTTCTGATAATTTTTAATCATTTCATAATAGACGTCGACTTCAAAATCAGGCCAATAAACGTCTGTAAACATAAATTCGGAGTAGGCCATCTGCCACAGCATAAAATTGCTGAGCCGGCTTTCCCCACCAGTACGAATCAACAGATCCGGATCTGGCTGACCTTTGGTGTAAAGTTGATCACTGATGTGCTGTTCTGTCACGGCTTCCGGCTCAATCCCCTGCGCCATCAGTGCTTTGACGGCATGAAGAATTTCATCTCTGCCACCATAATTCAGGGCAATATTTAACACCAGCCCAGTATTTTCTGCGGTGGTGTTCATAGCCTTTACAGCGGCTTCTCTGACTTTTTTTGCCAGTCCATTTACGTTGCCGATGACATTAATTTTAACATTGTTTTGATGGAGTTCGCCAACTTCTTTATGAAAATACTCAACCGCAATATTCATCAGTCCATCAACTTCTTCGGGACTCCTTTTCCAATTCTCAGTTGAAAAAGCATACATGGTAATTATTTTTATTCCAGCATCAGAGGATGCCCGGACAATTTTCTTTAATGTCTTCATGCCAGCATTGTGGCCAAATAATCGGGGCCGATTTTTTGCCTTCGCCCAGCGGCCATTACCGTCCATGATTATGGCTATATGTTCCGGCAGATTATCGCTATTTAACTGACTCGTCATATTGCACCTCTATTTCTCTTATATTTAGGCAATTGTTTTCTTGTTTGTAATATCAATATTATATGCTATTTTTAAAGATTTGTAAATTCTCTCACCTGGAGCTCAATTGAAACAAGATTTCCTTAAGACTCAATTCTCCAGCTTCACATTAGCTTTGTCGCCGTCAAAAAAGGAAAAACCTCAGGCTAAGCCTGAGGTCTTCCTGGAAATTATTGTGAAAATGAGAATTATTGATATCAATATAACATCTTTCAGACAAAAAGTAAACGATTAAATAAAAATAATTTTATTTTTATTCTGATTAAGAATAACCTTAACCATTTTAACGTTGCGTTTATCATTTTAACCGTTACCCATATAATTAAAATCGTCGCTGCTTGCCACTATCATTTTTTTGTTGCTGAAAGATAACGATACAGGGTCGGTACCGATACCCCCATACACTTGGCCAAGTACCAGACCGTGCCCTTAACCGAAAAAGTACCCATCTCATTGAGTTTTCCCACCAGTTCAATTTTTTCATCCTTGGATAAAGACTTCAGTTTTTTTAACAGATCCCGGGAAATGTGATTTAAATTATTATCGACCAGTTCTTTGACATCAATGTTTATTTTATCCGGGCCTTTTTCTTGTGCTGCGGTCTCTACGAGCGGCGGCCGGATCATCTTATCCAAGAGTTCTCTGGCGGCAATTAAGTCCTGGCAATCCGAGTTGATACAGATCATCCCGATTAAAACGTCATTTTCATCCTTAATAAACCATGATGCCGATTTAATTGATTCTTTCTTCTTGAATTTTTTGGGATCATTGTTCATATAGGGTACTTTTTTATGCACTTCACTTCTGAGAATTCTCAGATTCGTTTCGGTAATCGGATCACCAACCTTCCGACCGCTGATATGTCCATTACGAATCGCAATTACGGAATGATGCCAGTCCGTCAGATCATGAAGTACCACTTCCGTATTATCGCCCATAAAATCGGCTAAAAAATCTACCAGTGACACATAGGTCTGCAATTTTTTGTTCAAACTTCCCCTCACTTTTTTCATCGTTACATTCAATCAATAAGATACCCATGATCATTTGCCGAAACGGCATGACCATGGGCGTTTAAATTATTCGATCTGTTTTTTTGCATTGGTAATCTTATTTTACAGCAATGGCTTCAATTTCGAAAAGTGCAGCCTTGGGCAAAGCCGCTACCTGCATACAGGAACGGGCAGGATACTCTGCCTGACCTTCAAAGAATTCGGCATAAATGTCATTGACCACCCCAAAATCAGCCATATTTGCCAGAAACACCGTGGTTTTAACAATATCGCTCCGACTGAATCCAGCCTCTTCCAAAACAGCATTCAAATTGTCCAAACCGCGTTTAGCCTGCTCCGCTACGCCTTCTGCCAATTCACCGGTTTCCGGAATCAGACCCAACTGACCCGAAGTGTATAAGGTATCCCCCACTAAATAAGCGTGTGAATATGGCCCGACTGCCGCCGGGGCTTTCTTCGCAATTATTGCTTTTTTATTCATATTGACTTCTCCTTAAATTAGTTTTTTGCTTATCGATTCAGTTTAACATACGACTTAACAATTTTCACCAGGTAACTCCATTCGATTTAAGTATTTTTTTACTTTCATCCCCGGATTTCTCGACTGAGCAGCTGAACCGGTTTATCAGAAAAGGTCAACACTTCCTGAGCCAAGCGACTGATTTCATCTTCATTGTGACTGACAAAAATCACCGTCCGTTTGTCCTGGGCCCAGATCTTTGAAAAATCGTCGATCAGACGATTTTTTAACGCACAGTCCAGACTGCTAAAGGGTTCATCCATCAGCAACAATTCAGAAGGGTATAGAAATGCCCGGGCAATCGAAACCCGCTGGCGCATCCCCCCACTGAGTTCCGAAGGATAATGGTCTCCCACCGTTGCCAGACCTACCAATTCCAGCATCGCATCGATGTCGGCATCATGAAGACTCGGTTTCTTAATCGATTTTTCTTTAAAGACAAAGCGCAGATTTTCCCGCACGGTGCGCCAGGGCAGCAAGCGGGGCTCCTGAAAAATATATGAGATCGACTGGAAATTAATTCCGGCTATGGTTCCACAATCAGGCTGTTCCAGACCACTACAAAGATTGAGCAGGGTGGTTTTGCCAGCCCCGGAGGGACCAAGAATGCCAGTTATTTTATTTTTTTTAATCACCAGATTGAAGTTCTCAAAAATCGTCTCTGCCCCATATTTTTTACTGAGGTTTGTTATGACAATGGACATTGGCCCTCCCCCTTTCGATTATTTCCAATCACATGGAGGGTGATCTTTTCAATGGCAAGGCTGCAAATCACAATGACGAGCGTCCAGGAAAACAACAAATCGGTTTCCAGATATATTTTGGCATAATACAAATTCATCCCGATTGATGGCAAGGCATTGGCCAGCACTTCGGCGGTAACGGTAACCTTCCAGCCCAGACCGATGGCATTCATCAGTGCTGAAACCGCAAACGGTTTAACCGATGGTACATAAATATCCCGGATTATTTTAGTTTGATCAACATTATAAATCTTAGCCATCTCCAACAGCTTTTTATCGGTGGTTCTCACCCCCTGTACCACATTTGTCCAAGTGACTGGAAAACAGATCAGAAAGGTGACTACTAGGGGTACCAACCCCGAGGCAATCCACAAATTAATCAGAATGATCACCGAAACCACAGGCAACGATTTAATGGTACTGACAAACGGATTCATGATCTCATAAAAAGGTTTGTTGAGTCCGCCAGCCAGACCCAGCACCAGACCCAGCGCCACTGAAATAAAAACCCCTCCGAAAACCCGTAGCAGGGTTGCCCCGATACTCACAAAAAACTCAAAATCCCCTGCCAGGATAATCACACCTTCAAGGGTTTTAAGCGGCGATGGCAGCACCAGTGGGCTATCGACCCACCAGGCTGCCAGGGCCCAAAGAAGCACCCAAAAAATGGCGACTCCTATTTTTTTTATGATCGTATTGAATGGTCTTTTATTTTCCAAGAACGTAGAACTCTTCACCAGGAACTTTTCCTCCAACAGCTTTTGGTTCAAAACCAGCTAATATGGTGTAGTATTCATTTAAAGACTGTTGCGCCTCTTTAACTGGAATAAAGACAATATTACAATTGGGAATCGCTTTTTCAGCCAGGGTCGCATCGGTCATGATCCCGGCTGCCACAATATTTTTCGCCCCTTCGGCCGGGTTCTCATTGACTGAATCAATGGAGGCTTCGTAGGCTTCCAGGAATTTTTTTAGTACCTCAGGGTTCGCTTCAGCCCACTCTTTATTAACAACCAATGTTGTCATCTGCAGTTGCGAACCGTTGCTGGCCGCTTCCCAGGCTGCTGACATATCCACAGCGATTTTGATATTCGGTTTTTTTGTTGTAATCGTCGTCACAAACGGTTCCGGAATCATCGCAATGGTGGCCTGTCCAGCCGCCAATTGTGTGACTGCTTCACTGTGTTCCGCCACATAATTAATGGTGACATCCACACCTGGTGTCAAGCCATTTTTTTCCAGTAAGTAATTCAGCACATATTCCGGGGTTGAGCCCTGTCCGCTGGCAACAATGGTTTTTCCTTTTAAATCAGCGATACTGGTTACCCCAGCGGTTTCATCAGCAACGATATAAAGCACGCCCAAGGTGTTGACCGATCCCAGAACAACCTGACCCTCAGTTTTATTAAACAACACCGCACCCAGGTTGCTGGGCAGGGCGGCCAGCTGAAATTCTCCGCTGATCACACTGGCAGTCAGTTGATCCGGTGCACCGGCCACAGTAAATTCGGTGGTCACATTTTCTCCCAGATCGACGCCGTTAACAATCATTTCGGCCATTCCCATTCCAGTTGGTCCTGCCAAGGTTCCAACCTTAACAGTTTGTGGTTCTGCTGGCTTTGCCTGACAAGCAGTAAAAGCCAGGATCATCCCCATCATCAAGCCAACCAGAACAATCATCTTCTTTGCGTTCATTTTTTTAATCATTTTCTTCTTCATCCTTTTCTAAAACTCTTTTTTTGAAACAGTTAATTTTGAATGTACTTCTTTTAATTTACCCAACTGACCGTTTAAAGAATTTATCTCGTCCATATTACCGCATAAGGTGACGCAAACAATGGAGATGCCCTTATCCGAAAGTGGTAAGCCCATCCGACCAATGACCAGCGATTGATAGGATGCAATAATCCGATTAAACGCTTCCTGCACTTCCTGTGGATTTTCTAAAATTGCAGTTAGCACCGCGACACGTTCGATGTTCGATCACTCCTTTCAAATTACTCAAAAAAAACTTCCTGTTAAACAGGAAGGCAGCAATAAAACAACCTGCTGACGCAGATTTAATTTCAAACCAATTCCTTCCAAATCAGAATTTCTTTTCTGTCAGGTAAACACATTCAATTGTAATCATTTTAACATTTATATAGTTTATTTAAAAGAAAAAGAAGCTGTAAAAATTCGATTTTAGATTCATATTTCGAAAAATACCGGCTTGCGTATTGACGCTTCTTTTCTTTTGATGAAACGACAGTTCGTCTTAATAAACCAATTCGCAAGCCAGGCTTATAAATTTCAAAATCATCCTTCACTTAGACTTCATTATGCAGTAAAAATAAGGTAATCAGGGGATAATTGTGCTACAATTATTCTATAAGTATTTTGAGTTGTTACTCTGTATTCGTGTTGCAGCAATTAGATAAATATCCAAGGAGAGTTCCATGAAACCAAAAACGAAACACCGACTGTGTTTGTTCAGCATTGTGCTGTCACTATTTTTTCTGCCGGCCCCAATCCTAGCCAATGAATCAGCCAAGACTGTTGATATAAACAATCCCAGTAAAGTGAGTGTGAGTGAGCAGATGACCATTAATACCCTGTCCGAAATTCCTGATGTGGACAGCACCGGAAACATCGATTCGCAGGTCGTGATCATTTACAAAAATACCAGTCCCTTTAATGTTCAAAGTCTGTCTTTATCGACCAATGAGGTTGCCTCCGGCGAAACGATCTCAGATCGGGTTGATGTTTTAGAGGTAAAAAGCGATGTCGACATTGATGCCTTTATTAAAACTATCAATGAAAACCCCAATGTGCTGGTGGCCGATCGCAATAGTATCCTGAGAACCTATGACCTGCCAAACGATCCGTATGTAACCGATGGGAGCGCCTGGCAGTTTGTAAGCATTGGCGCCGATCAAACCTGGGATCAGGTATCCAACTCTGAAACCATCGGTGTCGCAGTGTTAGATACCGGTTTAAATACCAGCCATCCCGATCTGGTTGGCCGAATCATTGCCGGTTATGACTATGTCAACAAGAGCGCCGAGGTAACCGACCAGGATGGTCACGGTACCCTGGTCAGCGGTTTTATTGCCGCTACTGCCAATAACGGCATCGGTCTTTCTGGTGTCGCTGGCACCGCCAATATAAAGATTGCCCCCTACCGGGTCGGAACCAAGGGTCTTTCGGTTGCCAATATCTGCGCTGCTCTGATGGATGCTGCTGATCGCTCTGATATCAAAGTCATTAACATGAGTTATGGCGGTTATGAATATAACAACAGCGAGGCTGCCGCTATCGCATACGCCAAAGACCGGGGCAAGGTTCTGGTTGCAGCAGCAGGGAATGAGGGAGAACCAACAGATCCTGAGGCCGGACTCCCTTCTTATCCAGCTTCCTATGATGGCGTTATTTCGGTGGCCGCTACCACCAGTTCCAATGAACGGGCTAGCTTCTCCCAGTATAACAGCATGGTCGATCTGGCTGCTCCTGGTGAAAATGTCTATACGACCTCAATTTCTGATGGTTACAAAAGCGACAGTGGCACCTCTTTCTCTGCTCCGATTGTTGCCGGTGCCTGCGGCGTGTTGCTGGCTGCCAACGGTGATTTAAGTGCCAGCGATGTGGAAACGGCTCTGACAAGTACCGCGCTTGATCTGGGTGATCCTGGCAAAGATGATGCCTTCGGTTATGGTTTAATCCAGTTGGATCAGGCCTTACAAAAAGTTGTCACGGATAAACCTTTATCAGTCTTGTATAAAACCCATATTCAAAATATTGGCTGGGAACCGGTGTTTAAACGAAATGGCGAGCTCAGCGGCACCTCTGGTTTAGGTTACCGACTGGAAGCCATCCAGATTGTCCTTGATAATCCTGGCTACGACCTGGGTATTGCCTATCAAACCCATATCCAGGACATCGGCTGGCAGGATTGGCGTTATGACGGCGATCTCAGTGGTACTTCCGGAGCAGGACTACGGCTGGAAGCCATTCAGATTAAACTCACCGGCGCCGATGCCAATCAATTTGACCTCTACTACCGTACCCATGTTCAAAATTTGGGCTGGCTCGGTTGGGCAGCCAACGGCGAACAATCCGGCTCCTCCGGCTACGGCTACCGCCTGGAAAGCATTGAAGTAAAGGTTGTTCCCAAAGGAACCCCTTTTGATACCTCCGGCGATTCGTTTATCATTAATCCGACATAACATCCCCACAGATAGACAACAAATTTAAAGCCGACTGAAAATTTAAAATTTCCAGTCGGCTTTTTTGTCCAAACTATTCAATTGATTTGAGTGATTCCACCATGCTGATTCGTTTGATCAGTGGGGTCATCAGAATATTAACGATAAAGGTAAAGGCCAGCGTAAAGACCACCGAGTAAATAAAACTGGTTGGCTCAATTTCCCGGGCAAACATGGCGATATCGGTTTCCACGGTGTTGATAATAAACCCATCCAGCAGAACACCTAAGAATAAACCAACAACGATCCCAATCGCCGAAAGGACAATGTTCTCTCGAAAAATATATTTGTATACTTCCATGTCATAGAAACCCAATACCCGGATGGTGGCAATTTCCCGAACCCGTTCCGAAATATTAATGTTGGTCAGATTATAAAGCACCACCGCTGCCAACGCCCCCGCCGAAATAAGCATCACAACAACCACGATACTCAAACTGCTGAGACTATCTGATGATGATTTAACAATATTTCCGGTAAAGTTCACTGCCACTACCCCATCTTTGGCCAGCCACTCATTGGCAATGGCATTTTCCAAGTCGGTATTGGTATCGGGAATATTAACGTAGGCCATATTCACCATCAGTGGTTTTCCAAAGGCTTTTTCATAGACGGCTGGCGATAAGTAAAGATAATTTTCCAGATAATTTTCGGTGATGGCACCTAAAACCACCTCGTGACTTTCGTCATCATTGTAAATCCGGATCGTGTCCCCGACCTTAAGTCCCAGACTATTGGCAACTTTTTCCGATAAAACAGCACCAGCCGCTTCCAGATTAATGGCTTCTCCAGAACTTCTGTCTTGCAGGTGAATAAAATGATCGATCTTTGCCGCTGTTTCCGGTACAAACAGATAGGCAGCTTTACCACTCTCCGTTCCCGCTTTTTCAATGGTCATCTTGGACTGATGGGCCAGCATATTTTCACCAAAACGGCTATCGCTATCCAGCATTTTTTTGAAATCTGCTTTTTCGGCCAGAGTTCCTTCATTTTTTAAAGCCATGTAGCCATCAAAGACGGTAATGTTCTCAAACTGCCGGGGGATCATTGAGAAGATTGCATCCTGAAGCCCGAACCCGGCTAGAATCAGGGCCGTGCACCCGGCGATCCCAATCACAGTCATAAAAAACCGGCCCTTGTAACGCAGTAGATTACGGGCAGTCACTTTTTCAATAAAACCCAATCGTTTCCAAATAAACGGAATACTTTCCAGAAAAATCCGTTTTCCGATTTTAGGAGCCTTGGGGCGCATCAACTCCGAAGGGTGTTCTTTGAGCTCATAATGGGTAACGATCACCGCCGCCGCCACCGTACAGGAAATCGCAATTAAACAGGAAACGATAATCGGCAACCAGGGCGGTGCAATGACTAAATCGGGCACCTGATAAAGCAGACCATAGGCACTGGAAATTAGATACGGCAGCGTATTGATGCCGATAATTAAACCAATTGCAGAACCAATGCTACCTGCTAATAAGGCATAGATAAAAAACTTCGAGCCGATCTGATAGTGCCGGTAACCCAGCGCTTTCAGGGTTCCAATCTGGGTTCGCTGTTCTTCAACCATCCGGGTCATGGTGGTAAAAGACACCAGCGCTGCCACCAGTAGAAAAATAAGGGGAAAAACCCCGGAAATATTATCAATCCGCTGGGCATCTTCACCATAGCTGGTATAGCCGGGGTTATCATCACGGTTGAACAGATACCATTTTCCAAATTCCAGATCGCCGATTTTCGCCTCTGCTTTAGCCAACTCATTGGCCGCATTGGCCAGTTCGGCCTCACCCTCGGCCCGTTTCTGAGCCAGCTGGGCTTCGCCATCAGCCAGCTCCCCCCAGCCAGCCTCTAATTGGGCCTGAGAAGCAATCAGGGTACCCAGTCCCTCTTCCTTGCCCGCCTCGAAGGCAGCAATCCCGGCATCAAGCTGTTTCTTGCTCCCGGCCAGTTTTGTCCATCCGGCCGACAACTGATTTTCACCATCGATTTTGGCCTGGGCCAGAGCAGCTTCTGCCTGGGGTAGCGTCGCTTCCAACTCGGCCAGCTGGATTTTCATCCCATCTAACTGAGCCTGAAAAGCGTAAATATCATTGATCCCCTGCTGGATCTGATCTCTTCCAGCGTAAGCCTGGGATAAGCCCGCTTCGACTCCAGCAATTTGGCTGTTGATCTCAGCCAGTTGGGCTTCTAACGCAGCCAGCCGTTCCTGATAATCTGGAGCAGTCGGATCCAGGCTCTGAATCTGGCCTTCAACTCCGGCTTGCAGAGCTTTAAGGTTTGCCAAGGCACTTTCCCCCTGGGCAATCTGGTTTTCCAGTTCAGCCAACTGAGCTTCCAACTCCGGCAATTGACCTGAAGGATCCTGCGCCTCCATTTGAGCAATACCGCTTTTTAACTCACTGATACCCTGGCGCAAGGTTTCCAGTTGGGCTTCTCCTGCGGCCAGTTCCTGTTTTAAGGTCGCGGCGCCATTGATCAGCTGAGCTTCACCCTGAACGATCTGATTGCGGGCATCATCAAGCTGAGCCTGAGTCTGGGCGATGGTGAAGTAATACTCATCCCAGCCAGCACTGAGGGCTGCTTCGCCATCAACCAACTGGTTTCTGGCATCAGCTAGGGTTGCCTCACCCTGGGCGATCCCCTCATTGAATTGGGCTACTCCATCATTGTACTTGACTCGGCCCTTATCCAGTTCAGCCTGAGCCTTGTCCATAATATCGCTGTAATTGATTTCCAGTTGTTCGATTCCCAACGCTTCCAGCTTATTTTCCAGGCTAGCGATGGCTGACGCATATTCATCAGAATAGGGCTTAACCCCATCGACACTGGCCTGAGACAGGAGATAGACTTCAGTAAAACGTTCAAAGGCGAAATTTTCAACCGGAATGAACCCATAATAATCCACCTCCCCTCGACCAACCGATGTACTGCCCCGCTCGATGGAAACAAACTGGGGTGATCGGACAAAACCGACGATGGTGAATTGATCCCGTTTGATCGATTCGGAGAGGGCTTTATCGCCGACCTCCGGGAATAACTTAATGACTTCGCCCAGTTGATAAATATGGCTGGAAACCCCCATGCCTTTATCTTCCTGGGGTTGTTCCATCAGTATTTCTCCCGCATTTTCCGGCAACCGCCCAGCCACCAGGACTGGCTGATTAAGGGTCTGATCCCTCTGGAAAGCCATCATTTTAATGACCGGTCGTTTGTCGCCCCGCTCAATGATTACATCTGCCGAATAGCTGGGCATTACGGTTGACACCCCCGGGGTGTTCTTAATGGCCTCCACATCGGCTGGCAAAAAGCCATAGGTGGAAACCAGCCGCATGTCCATCAGTTGCTGGTTCTGATAGTACTCACTGACTGTGTGTTTCATGCTGGGGCCGGTTGTTTTAACCCCCACAAAAAAACAGATCCCCAGAGCAATAATGGCAACGATCGATAGAAAACGGTTCCTGGATTTTTTTATTTCTCTGAGTGTATCTTTTTGCAATGCTTTCATTGGACTGTCCTTTGTTATCATTATTTTATGTCTAACTCTGCCGCCAATCGTACGTTAATATAATCTAGCCAAGTCAACTGGTAGGCAAAGTAGAACCTGTTTATTTTTAATATTTTACCATGTTTTGATTAAGAAAACACCCAATTACGGGTAAAATAATTCGACCGCTCAGGGAATGCTGATCGCTTCGTTCATGGTAATTAACGCAATTATTTTTTCCCCCACCGGAATTCCGGTTAATTCAGCGAGGGCTTGGGCATACAGATTGATCTGCGTTTCATAGCCATTAATGATCTCCTGGCGGGTATCTTTTAAATAATCTGTTTTATAATCGATGATCACCCATTGATTGGCTTCAATAAAGGCACAGTCAATAATTCCCTGAATAATGATCTTTTCAGAAATTCCCGCCCACTCTGCTCGTATTGCTGCCGGTGGGTAAGCAAAGTTAAACGGTATTTCCCGCCTGATTGTTTCAGCTGACAATAACCGGAGCCCCAGAGCTGAGGTATAAAACCGGATCAGGTTATCAATGCGGATGGTTCGGGCCAAGGCTTCTGGCAGAAATTCTTTTTGAATCAGGATTTCAATCTGGTTTGCCAGGTATTTTTTTAGAAAGACCGACAGGGTCAGTTGGCCATTATTTAGCAATTCATCCTGAATCGGTTTTAAATCGATCACTTCCATCAACAGATGGAGGGCCGATCCCCGTTGGGCTGCGGTGAAATCCGTCTGTTTTTGTTCCATAAATTTTGGTTTCTCCTGTTTTTGAGTAATCGTTCCAAGTCGTTTAGTCGGATCTGTCAGATCGCTTTTCTGATACGTTTTGACTTCGGTCACACTCATCTTACTGGGTAGTTCGTTCTCGGCTTTGGCCGGATAGCGAAAATCCAGGCGCTGGTGAATAGCCTCCCGGTCTGCCTGTGAAATGATGCATGTATCCTTGTCTGCTACTGCTTTCGGATCATCCCTCCCCGGATCATTCACCAGTGACCGGTCGGTCACATTTTGTTTAGTTTCCGCATTTTCGGTAAACCGATCAGCCTGATGATATACAATGCTAAAATCATCCAGCTCCCGATTGGAGAGCGCCGGATCCCGGCCCGCCAATACGCCCATCATCACCCAATCCAGCAAACTGGCGGCATTGAGAAGGTGGTATTCGTCCGGCTCGTTGTACCATTTTTGCTGGGCTTTTTTGCAGTTCTTCACTGTTCCAACGATCACCAGCTTTTCTTCAGCTCGAGTCATCCCCACGTATAGCAGCCGCATTTCTTCAGAGAGCATTTCAATGTTACTTTGAGCCTTGCAGACCTCCTTGGCCAGCGAATTATGTTTGTAGCGTTTTTCCAAATTGACATAGTCCGGGCAGATCCCCAGCTCTTTATGGAATAACACCTGGGCATAATTACTGCGCTTATTAAAGCCTTTTCCGGTTCCGGTAAGAAAAACAATCGGAAATTCCAACCCCTTACTTTTATGGATCGTCATCAGCCGAACCACCGCCTGATCATTACCAACCAGGGCTGGCGGCGAAATATCCTGTTTGTATTTCTTCATATTTTCAACAAAGCGGATGAATTGATACAAACCCTTGAGGGTCGATTTTTTATAATCGCCAGCCCGCTTCAACAAAATCCGTAAATTGGACTGCCGCTGTTCACCACCGGGCAAGGCCCCGACAAAAGCATAATAACCGGATTCCAGATAAATTTTCCAGAGAAAATCTTCCACTGGCATAAGCTTCGATTGATCCCGCCATTTTGTCAGTTTTTGATAAAAGGCAGCCAGTTTTTGCGCCAGCTCGTCAGCTTCAGTCCGAGCATAGGCTTCCGCTGCCTGATAAAAAAATCCCTGAGGATGGGCAATCCGCAGCCGGGTACATTCGGTGGTGGAGAAATTGCCGATCGGTGAGGTCATAATACTCAGTAGCGGCAAATCCTGATGCTGATTATCCATCAGGTTCAGCAGGTTGAGAATCATCGTGATTTCCAACGACTCGTAATAATTGGTACCGCCGTCAAAATAGGTGGGAATCCCCATTTCGCTGAAGACTTTGAGATAGACATCTCCTCTTCCTGCGACACTGCGCATCAGCACTCCAAAATCACCATAACCGATGACCCGTTCCTGATTATGACGGGTATCAAAAAAGGCTGTACCCACCAACGCTTGAATTTGCCTGGCCACAAAACGGGCCTCCACTTCGACTGCCGTCAGATTTTCCTGCTCCACTTGATCAAAAGCCTCACGATCACTGGCCTCGGTATCCTGTTGCTGCTCTTCAATGATATGGATCTCGGTTTTTTGATAGGGCCCTTCATGGGGCAGACCCTTGTTAAGCCGAGCCTGTTCATCATAATTGACTTCCCCCAGTCCAGCACTCATGACTTTCTCAAAAACAGCATTGACGCTATTGATTACCCCCTGGGCTGATCGGAAATTCTGATTAAGGGTCACCAGACGATTATTGGGGTTTTCGTCCCGACCAAAACGTTCATACTTGCCGATAAAAATAGTTGGATCAGCCAAACGAAAGCGGTAGATGCTTTGTTTAACATCCCCGACCATAAAATAATTATTATCCCGAACAATTTGCTGGAGGATGGTTTCCTGCATTTCATTGGTGTCCTGGTATTCATC
>MTLE01002217.1_pt1 | contig 31420 bp, 23 predicted proteins | sample 1982461 | NCBI WGS metagenome assembly MTLE01 (sample SAMN05712605, study PRJNA340218) | biofilm metagenome | isolation source: sample SPL anode biofilm adapted to -200 mV | place: USA | collected 2012-02-03
CCAGTGTGTTAAGTCGGATTTACGTGTTGCAGCCAGCACAAGCAGCGATTTTACAAATGTTCCTGAACTGGTTTTTATCCATATTGCCACAATATTTTTCGGTTGATAACCTCCACCTGCTGCACTTGTTAAAGTAGAGATATTAAGTGTTCCTGCTGAGTTGGTTACTACTGCCGAAGTGGTAAACGAAACTTCATTTCCGTAAGCAGTTCCTACCGCATTTGTTGCGTAGGCTCTTGCATAATAGGTAGTTCCTCCTGTTAATCCACTGAGTGAACTATTGTAGCTTCCGGTTCCGGTACCACTTGAAACTTTGGTGTTATTTATGGTTGGACCCGTTGTTGTGCTCCAGCAAACACCTCTGTCAGTTACAGATGCGCCTCCATCGGCTGTGATATAACCTCCTAAAACTGCTGTGGTTTGTGTAATTGCATTTGCCGCAGTAGTAGTGATTGTAGCTAATGTTGCCTGTGAAGTGGTAAATGTTACCTCATTTCCATAAGCTGTACCTGCTGAATTTATGGCATAAGCACGTGCATAATAAGTTGTTCCGATGGTTAACGAACTTAAAGTACAGGTGTAACTTCCACTTCCGGTTCCGTTCGATAATTTCGAATTTGACGTTGTTGGTGATGTTGATGTGCTCCAGCAAACACCGCGTTCGGTTACAGTTGCGCCTCCGTTGGAAGTAATATTTCCACCTACTACAGCCGAAGTTTGTGTGATACTTGTTGCGTCGGTTGTGCTGAGAACGGCAACGGTTTGTTGTTGTCCTGTGGTGAATGTAATTTCATTGCCATAAACGGTTCCGATTAAGTTCACTGCATAAGCTCTTACGTAATAAGTTGTTCCGTTTGCCAGAGAACTCAACACGCTTGTAAAACTTCCGGTACCTGTTCCGTTTGCCAATTTACTATTTGCAGTGGTTGGCGAAGCTGATGTGTTCCAGCATACACCCCGTTCTGTAACCATGAGTCCGCCATCGGAAGTAACATTACCTCCTGTGGTTGCTCCGGTTTGGGTAATATTAGTTGCGTCGGTAGTTGTAATTGCCGGGAGTGATGCCTGAACCGTTGAAAAACTGACTTCGTTTCCATAAACAGTTCCCAATAAATTCACAGCATAAGCTCTTGCATAATAAGTTGTTCCGGCAGTCAGGGAAGTAAGTCCGCATGAAAAAGTTCCCGTTCCGGTTCCACTTGTAACCTTACTGTTACTTGTTGTGGGTTGGGTAGTGGTACTCCAGCATATTCCTCTTTCAGTGACCATAAATCCTCCATCGGAAGTTACATCGCCACCTACCGTTGCCGAAGTTTGTGTCATTCCTGTGGCGCTGGTTGTGGAAATTACCGGTAGTGTGGGCTGAACTGTTGAAAATGTAATTTCATTTCCATAAGCAGTTCCTTTCGAATTTATGGCATATGCCCGGACATAATACGTAACACCGCTTTCCAGCGAAGACAAGTCGATACTGAAACTGCCTGTTCCTGTTCCACTTGCTACTTTATTGGAACTTGTGGTTGGTCCGGTAGTTTTTGCCCAGCATATTCCACGCTCAGTAACTTCAGATCCTCCGTTACCTGTAACTTCTCCTCCAACCGTTGCCGAAGTAAGTGTCACATTGGTGGCGGTGGCGGTGGTCAGTACCGGAACTGTTGGTTCAAATGTGGAAAAAGATATTTCATCTCCGTACGAAGGACCTTCGCTGTTTATGGCGTAAGCACGTACATAGTAAGTCGTATTTAGAGTAAGTCCTGTGATTGTTAACGTAAATGAAGTAGAATCGCCTGCTGAAATTTTATTATCCGTAATTTTGGGATATTCACTTGTACTCCAGCAAATACCTCTTGAAGTAACTTTTGAGCCTCCATCCCAAAGAACTTCGCCACTTACAGTAGCCGTCGAGGTGGTTATACTTGCAACTGTTCCTGTTTTTACCAATGCAACATTTGTATTGGTACAATTGGTTAACAATAATGAAGATAAAATTATTGAAACCACGGCGAGGTATTTGGTCTGAAATTTCACGTATTATAAATTTTAAATTTTAATATCTGACAGATAATTAATTAGGAGTCCAGTTTATGGATATATTTGAAAAACTTGACATGTTCGAAGGTGACAGGCTGGTGGCAACTGAATCTTTAGAAAAAGTGACCGATTTAAATGTTCCTGTTCCATTTGTATCTGAAAGCTCCATGCAGAGTTTGTAACTTCCATTTGCTACTAAATTTCCCGAAGCATCTTTCCCGTTCCACGAGCAGGTTCTTGTGCTGTGACTTGATAATGTTGCACCGGTGATTGCATCAGTTGAATTGCCTGAGGAGTTTGACATAAAGTTAGTAAGGTCGGCTTTTCGTTCGGCAGCATAAACCATAAGTGTTTTTACAAATTTCCCGGAGCTGTTTTCTACCCAGATTGCCAATACATTTCTTGGAGCATAAGGACCTCCATTGGAACTTGTAAGCACACTTACCGAGAGAGTTCCGGCAGTTGCGTTGCCCGAATTAACCGGTGGATTTGTACTGGAACAACTTTCAAATGCTACTGAAAATATTCCAAGGACACCGATTGATAAAATCAAAAATTTTCTTTTTCCAAACATAAATAATTCTTTATTAGAGTGTAATAATTACAAATATGAATTTATAACGAAAGCTTTTGATAAATGTTTTAAAATTAGTATTTAGGAAAAATTATTTTAAGGAATTTTATTGTTTTGATTTGTAAAAGAGGAAAATTCTTAATGGTTTCCAGGTAGAAATGTATTTTTTCATAAACTGATCTTCCTCATTAAGACTCTCTTTTATTGTTTTTAAGGAATCCTGCATTTTTGCCAGATTTCTATTTACATCTCTGTCGTCACTATTAAGAAAACGAACTCTGTTTTCGGCATCTTCAATTTTTTTACGGGACGATGCCAAAAGGTCAAGCAAGTCATTATCCGGTATTTTTAAATTATTGAATTGCTTGTTTTTAAGCATAATGTAATTGTTGAATTCCGAAATTCCCTTATTGAAAATTTTCGCAGCCTGTTCGTATTTTATCTGGATAATATTCTGCTGATTACAAACTACGTAATTCCGGACAAGGTCGTTGCTGATACCAAATTCCCTGACTCTGTAATTTTGATGTTGTAGAAGTGATAACGAATCCATTCGGACCATTGCATTTATTGAATCAGCATAATTAAATCCGGAGCGGGTTTTTAATTTTGAAAAATCTCCTTTTTCAAATTCTTTATGTGTCAGCGGATTATCCAGAAATTGCCAGACCGGGTCAAAAGGAATATGCGTTTTGATAAATTGCTGCGGTGAAATAAGAAAATAACTATCATCAAATTTCTGTTTAAATTTCCCGTTTGAAACTGTTCCGGCAGCCCATGTCGCATCTATTAAAAAATAATTTCCATCTATTTTGATTCCGTTCCACGAGTGGCTAAATTCGGCAATTTTACCATCGGTGCCTGTGTAACCCGGAATAATATACGACTGAAGTCCGACAGCTTTACAGCAGGCGTCAAACAGACTGGAATAATGCTGACAGACTCCTTTCCTGTCGTGCAGAGCTTCATTCACAAAGTCCTTTTGTCCAAGTATATAGCTTTGATTCACATTGTTTAATAATGAAACATTGTAACTGATATTGTGTGTAATCCAGTAATAAATTGCTCTGGCTTTATCGGTGTCGGAAGTAAGATTTCTGGTCAGATAAACAGCAATTTCAGATGCTGTTTTCAGGTTATCCGGCACAGTTGCCGACTGATTATCCACTTTGTTATAATTAGCTCCGTGAAGTAAACTTATGTTTAATAAAACAATCAGAATCTGAAAATATAGTTTCATAAATAAAATTATTATTCTTGATTTTACTAATTGCTAACGATAAAAACAAGCAAAGCGTATTTTCAACCGTTTAAAATGTTGTAAATACGCTTTGATGTATATTGAAATTTTACCGGTTAATCCGGAAATTCCATTAAATACGCCTTGATAAAAGCATCGATGTCACCGTCCATAACGCCCTGTACGTTCGAAGTCTGATAATTGGTGCGATGATCTTTCACACGCCTGTCGTCAAACACGTAACTGCGAATTTGTGATCCCCACTCAATTTTCTTTTTACCGGCTTCAACGGCTGCTGTCGCGGCTCGTCTTTTTTCCAGTTCCAGTTCATAAAGTTGTGATTTCAAAAGTCGTATAGCATTATCCTTGTTCCCGAATTGCGAACGGCTTTCGGTATTTTCAATCACTATTTCGTCCATTTGGTTCGTCACAGGGTTCATAAACTTATAGTGAAGCCGCACACCGGTTTCCACCTTGTTTACGTTCTGTCCGCCAGCTCCCGACGACCTGAAAGTATCCCAGGATAACATTCCCTGATTGATTTCAATCTCAATGGAATCGTCGACAAGGGGAACCACGTACACCGAAGTAAAGGAAGTCATTCGTTTTCCCTGCGCGTTGAAAGGAGAAACGCGAACCAAACGGTGAACACCATTTTCACTTTTCAGATAGCCGTAAGCCATATCGCCTTCAATTTGCATGGTAACGGTTTTTATTCCGGCTTCGTCACCTTCCTGAAAGTTGGTAATTTCGCATTTGTAGTCCTGACGTTCGCACCATCGCTGGTACATTCTGAACAACATTTCGGCCCAGTCCTGTGCTTCTGTTCCTCCGGCTCCGGCTACAATTTTTATTACCGCTCCCAGCTGATCTTCTTCGTGCGAAAGCATGTTTTTCATTTCCAGAGCTTCCACCAATTCCAGCGCAACTCTGAATGCCTCGTCCACTTCTTCTTCGCTCACGGCATCTTCTTTGTAAAAATCGTAAGCCAACTGAAGTTCATCGGTGGCAGTTTTCACACCATTGTACCCTACAATCCAGTTTTTTAGTTCTTTTACTTTGCGCATTTGAGCTTCGGCAGCCTTGGCATCATCCCAAAATCCGGGTGCCTGTGTGCGCAATTCTTCTTCTTCTATTTGTATTAATTTTGAGTCGACGTCAAAGGTACCTCCTCAACGCGCTCTCGCGTTCCAACACATTTTTTAGTTGGTCTATTGTAATCATTCTTTTTTGGTTTTATTTAATATTTAATTGTTTTATCTATAGAAATGATATGATAAAATGCTTTTTGTCAGTGTTTTACATTTACAGAAAAAGACACGGCAGGAAAGCGGCCAGAAATCCGATGATAAATCCTGCAAGAGTTTGTGAAGGTGTATGAGCTTTAAGTTCTATGCGCGAAATGGCAACAAGAGTAGAAATCGTCAGAACAACAATAAACAACCATACCGGATTAATGCCCATGCGGTAACAAACTCCAAAAATGGCACCTGAAATTCCACCCATGCTGGAAACATGCGCGCTGATTTTCCATTTTAAATTGATAAAAATGATTATAAAAATGGAAACTGCTGATCCGATGCCCATTCCAACTATAAAATTGGGAAACTGAAGGGTTCTCCACATAAACAAAGCCCAGAATACATAAGCCATGAAAGAGAAAAGATAAGGCATGGTACGTTCCTCGCGTTTGGAAATAAATATGTCGTGAACCTCTCCGCGGCGCATTAACAAAAGTATGGGTATTGCCGGAAAAACCCCGGTGAAAATAAATGTGCCAATTATTGCAATCAAACGCCAAAGACCTGGAATTACAGAAAAAATATCCATATTCATCAGCATCAACATGCCATAAGTTGGTATAAATATGGGTTGAAAAACAATAGAAATTATTTTATAGAATGTTCTCATACAATTCAATTGTTTATTGTGCTTTATCAATTATAAATTGTTTTATTTACCAGTTTTTATCGTTTAATTAATCATTTATAACTGACAATTAACCATTTGGTTAAATCTCTTTTCGCATTCGGGCTACGGGGATATTTAGTTGTTCGCGGTACTTGGCCACTGTTCGCCGGGCTATTAAATAGCCTTTCGTTTTCAGAACTTCTGCCAGCGCATCGTCGTTTAATGGTTTTCTTTTATCCTCATTTTCAATACATTCCATTAATATCTGTTTAATTTCACGTGTCGATACCTCTTCGCCCGAATCATTTGTCATCGATTCGGAAAAGAAATATTTAACCGGAAAAATACCAAATTCAGTTTGAATATATTTGCTGTTGCTCACCCTCGAAATTGTGGAAATATCATATCCCGTCTGGTCAGCAATGTCTTTCAGTATCATTGGTTTCAGATAAGTATCGTCACCTTCAATAAAAAAATCTTTCTGGAAATTGACTATCGCCATCATGGTTGTAAGCAATGTTTGTTGCCGTTGTTTGATAGCGTCGATAAACCAACGCGCTGAATCTATCTTTTGTTTAACGAACATTACCGCATCTTTCATTTCGCGGCTCTGATTTTGCTTGTTCGCAGCATAATCCTGAAACATTTCGTTGTAGGCGCTGCTTACACGAAGTTCGGGAATATTACTGTTGTTGAGCATTACAGTCAGTTGTCCTTCGTCATTTTCCAGAATAAAATCAGGGACAATAGTTGCCATTGATTTTTCAAGGATATTTCCACCCCAGGCATTCCCGGGTTTTGGATTGAGGTGAATAATTTCGTTCATCACGTTTTTCAGCATTGCATCGTCCATGTTCAGTCCGCGCTGAATTTTATCGTAATGTTTTTTTGAAAATTCTTCGAAATAATCTTTTATAAGCTGAATGGCCAGTTCTATTTCCGGAGTTTGTTTTTTTCGTTCAAGCTGGAGGGTGAGGCATTCCTGAAGATTGGTGGCGCCTACTCCCGCCGGGTCAAATTGTCTGACAAGTTCAATAATATGATACATGTCTTCGTCGGAAGTTTGTACTCCGGCCTGAAAAACAATATCATCCACCATAGCCTCCGGCTCGCGGCGCAGGTAACCTTCGTCGTCGATATTGCCAATCACATATTCCATCAGCAACCGGTCTTTCTGTGAGAGTTGTAATAAACCCACCTGATCGATCAGAAACTCGTGAAAAGTCATACCTGCCGAAAATGGAATATCTTCGTGTTTGTCGTCTTTTGAAGTGTTGTTTGCTTTTAGTTTATAGTCGGGAATATCATCATCGGCCATGTATTCTTCCGGATCAAAATCGTCGTTATTGCCACCGTCATCAATACTTAAATCATCCAGTTCTTCCGATTCCTTGTCTGCTTCAGCGCCTTCTTCCAGCGCGGGATTTTCTTCCAGTTCCTGACGGATGCGCTCTTCCAGCTCCAAAGTGGGCACTTCGAGCATTTTTATGACCTGAATTTGCGCAGGCGATAGTTTTTGTTGTAACTTTTGTTGTAACTGTTGTTTTAACATAACTGGAAAATCCAAAAATTTAGCCTTTTTTGACTCAATCTCCTGACTGCAAAGATACAATTTTTTTGGAGAAAATAAAGGAAAGAACAGGTGCTTTGCAATTTTCGTACCAACAGAAAATTCCCTTGTTAATTCCTGTTGTGACGCTGTTTTGTCTGTCAGTGAATATCAGGTTGTAACATTCAGGATGGACTAATACTCAAAATTTTAAACTTTTCTATTACCAATTTCCCGAATAAAATAAGTAGTTTTGTAATCCCGATTTTAGGATGAGTTTCCTGAAATTCATTTGCTAAACAAAAGATATGATAGACCAGCCGACGATAGACAGAATTACCGAAGCCGCCCAGATTCAGGACGTTGTAGGTGACTATGTTACCCTGAAAAAACGCGGGGTCAACCTATTGGGACTGTGTCCGTTTCACAACGAAAAAACACCTTCGTTTATCGTGTCGCCGGCTAAAGGAATTTTCAAATGTTTCGGGTGCGGAAAAGGTGGAAACTCTGTTCATTTTATTATGGAACATGAGCAGATTTCATATTACGATGCGCTTAAATATCTGGCAAAAAAATATCATATTGAAGTTCAGGAACGGGAACTTTCGCCGGAAGAAATGGCCGTTCGAAACGACCGAGAAAGCATGTTTCTGGTGAATGAATTTGCACAAAAACATTTTACACACACACTTCATAATCACATCGACGGAAAGTCAATCGGACTCAGTTATTTCCGGGAACGTGGTTTCCGCGACGATATTATTCAAAAATTTCAGCTCGGTTACAGCCTCGATCAGCGGGATGCATTTACGCAATCGGCTATTAAAGCGGGTTATAACAAAGAATACCTTGTAAAAACCGGACTTACACTCGAAGGAGACAATAATTATCTGGCCGACCGTTTCAGAGGGCGTGTCATGTTTCCGGTTCATTCTCTGTCCGGTAAAGTGGTGGCTTTTGGTGGGCGCATCCTGAAAAAGGATGATAAAATGGCGAAATATGTCAATTCGCCGGAATCGGAAATTTACCACAAAAGCAATGAACTTTACGGAATTTATTTTGCAAAACAAGCCATTGTAAAACAGGACAGATGTTTTCTGGTGGAAGGTTACACCGATGTTATTTCGATGCATCAGAGCGGTATTGAAAACGTGGTGGCTTCGTCCGGAACTTCTCTTACTCCGGGACAAATACGTCTTATTCACCGTTTTACCGAGAATGTCACTGTAATTTATGATGGTGATGCGGCAGGTATTAAGGCTTCTATCCGTGGTATTGATTTATTGCTTGAGGAAGGACTGAATATAAAAGTTTTGCTTTTGCCTGATGGCGATGATCCTGATTCGTTTGCCCGCAAAACCAACGCATCTGATTTTATTGAATTTGTAGAACGAAATGCATCCGATTTTATTCGTTTCAAAACAAATCTGTTACTGGCTGATGCCGGAAATGATCCGGTGAAACGGGCGGGTTTGGTACTTGACATCGTTCGTAGTATTGCTATTATTCCTAATTCTGCCATACGTGGTGAATATGTGAAAGAATGCAGCACTTTGCTGAATGTGGACGAGCAAATGCTTTACTATGAAATAAATAAACTGAAAAGTGCGGAAAATGAAAAAGTGGCAGCACGTAAGCCAAACGATGTTCCGGATATGCCATCGCCTGATGAGTTTTTCGCGAATGAAGGAGCAATTACTCCTTCGAGGTTTGAAGAACAGGAAAAGAATATTCTGCAAATACTGGTAAAGCATGGAGAGGCCGTATTTTTTTATGCCGATGAAGAAAAACAGCATCCTGTAACTGTTGGTGATTACATTCTGGAGGAACTGCAACATGATAATTTAATGTTCGATAATTCGGCGCATGCGCTGATGCTCGAGGAGTACAGGATTCATCACAGGGAAGAAAATTTTATTGCCGAACGTTTTTTTCTGTATCATCCAAACAGTCAGATAAGTATGCTGACAGCCGATTTGATTTCTGAAAAATATACTCTCAGCAAAATTCATTCAAAAATTAAAAAAGTGGAGTCAGATGCCGAGCGTTTGATGGATTTGGTGCCGCGAGTCGTGTTTGAATTTAAAAACTGCCTGATTCTGGACATGATAAAACAAAAACTTCTGCAAATGAAAGCTGCAAATGATGCCAAAAACACGGCGTTGGTTGATCAGATTATGCAGGAAATGAGCCAACTGGAAGTGGTTAAAAAACAACTCTCCAAAACTCTGGGTGAGAGAATAATTCTTAAATTCTGATTTCTGTTGTTATATTATGCATGCAGGAATTATCAAAATAATTTAACAAATGACTTGTGACGACGTAAAACAAAATTTTGATTACGAAGAATTGACGGTAATTTCGCATGACGAAATTAAGCCGATGGTACTGAAAGAAATTGCCGAAAATCAAAACTGGTCGAGAGTTGCCAACATGTATCAGATTACAGGAATACTGGCTTTTGTTCTGGGTGCATTCAAAGCTTTCATGACTTTTTTCCTGCACAGGGAGGTGACTAAAATGATATGGATTGGTTACGGACTTTTTTTTACGTTCACATTGCTTATCGTCTTTCACGAATTAATTCATGCTGCTGCCTATCGTTTTGTGGGAGCGAAAAATCTTTCGTTTGGTGCCCGTTGGAAAAAGTTCATGTTTTATGTACAGGCTGACAGACAGGTACTTGGTTATGAACAATTCAAAATAGTAGCTCTGTCGCCTGCTGTTGTTGTTTCTGTACTCTCTCTGGCAGGTATGGCAATTTTTTACAATCAACCTTTATTTTACTTTTTTATACCCGTTTTTGCTTTTCATAGTCTGTTTTGTGGCGGTGATTTTGGATTGTTGTGTTATTTTCAGAATCGTCCGGAGATGGAAATAGTTACTTTCGACGTAAAAGAGGAGGGGAAAACATATTTTTACGGAAAAAGAAAAAACGGATAACAGTAAATATTTTAAAAAACGATGTTTTTATTTGATCAAATAATTTTCGGTCCGGTGCAGAGCCGCAGACTGGGTGTTTCGCTGGGAGTGAATCTTTTGCCGATAGATGCAAAAATCTGCTCTTTCAACTGCATTTATTGTGAATGCGGTTTCAATACCACCATGCAGGAATCCCCGATTCCAACGAGATTACAGGTTCGTGAGGCTCTTGATAAGAAGTTGTCCGAAATGGTGGAAAACGGACAAATTCCCGATGTGATAACATTTGCCGGAAATGGTGAACCAACACTTCATGCGGAATTTGAGGGAATTATTGACGACACGCTTGAACTGCGCGATAAGTACTGTCCCACAGCTAAAGTGAGCGTGCTTTCCAATTCCACGAAAATACATAAGCCGCATATTTTCAGTGCTTTGAATAAGGTAGACAACAATATTCTTAAATTTGACTCAGCTATTGACCGCACAATGAAATTGATTGATTGTCCGGTTGGGACACATATAAATGTAAACTGGCTTGTCGATAATCTGAAAAAATTCAATGGAAAACTGATTATTCAAACCATGTTTTTACGTGGTGAGTTTAAGGGCGAAAAATTTGATAATACTACCACTGAAGAAGTAGATGCATGGCTGAATGCTTTGGAACAAATTCGTCCTCAGCAGGTTATGATTTACAGTCTCGACCGCGAAGCTCCCACGCAAACGCTTCAGAAAATTTCTTTTGATGAGTTGAACTCGATTGCTGAAAGAGCCCGGAAGCATGGATTCGATGTCTCTGTGGCCGGATAAAAAAGATATTTAGCCCTAAAGAGAAACCTGCTTATTTTTATCTCAATGGATATTTTTGAAAATGAAAAATGATTTGCAAAGTTCTCCTTCGGGGATTAATGATAAAATCCTAATTTGTCCTTTAAACTGGGGGTTGGGACATGCTACCCGTTGTGTTCCGCTTATCCGGCAATTATTGACTGAAGGTCATGAGCCGGTAATTCTTGCCGATGGTTATCCGCTTGAATTTTTAAAACAAGAATTTCCTTCATTAAGGTTTATCGAACTTCCTTCCTACAATGTGTACTACGCTGCCGGAAAATCTCAGGTTGGTGCCATGATTTATAACCTTCCGCAAATTATCAGAGGCATCGTGCAGGAACATGTATGGTTGCATAATTTTTTAAAAACTGAACGTTTTGACCGGATAATTTCGGACAATCGGTTCGGGATGTGGAACAAACGCATTCATTCTGTTTATATCACTCATCAGGTAATGGTAAAAATGCCGAACGGACTGAAATTCCTCGAACCTTTGATTTATCGGATGCACAAAGGATTTATCAACCGGTATCATGAGTGCTGGATTCCTGATAATAAGGAAAATGGCTGGTTTTCAGGAGATTTGTCCCATAAATATCCGCTGCCTGCAAATGCCCGTTTCATAGGCATTTTGTCGCGGTTTAAAGATTTAAAAAACATTGTCCCAAATACAAACTACGATCAGGTTTGTGTGGTTTCGGGTGTGGAGCCTCAACGTACAATTTTTGAAAATCAACTGATTGAAAAATACAAATATGGAGCTTCGAAAACTCTGATTCTTTCCGGAAAGCCACAAAAGCAGAATATTAAAAAGGAATCAGGTATTATGGATATTGTTTCTCATCTCCCGGATTCGGAATTGGCAGCCGTTTTTCTGGGAGCAAAAAAAATTATAGCACGTTCGGGCTATTCTACAATTATGGATTTAGCGTCACTAAATTGCCTGCATAAAGCTGAATTTATACCTACTCCCGGTCAAACTGAGCAGGAGTATCTGGCCGATTTGTACAAATAAGATTTATCGATTTTGAAAATGTAATATTTTTCAATGTGTAGCTTTGTAATAGACAAAGAAGAGATAAAATATAATTTTGAAATAGTCTAATTTTGACATATTTTAGCATTTAATTAAAATATTCATTACTTTTGTCTTGGAAGAGATTCGATCGTTTTTGATTAATATGTTCATAGTCAATGCGTAAATATTATATTTATTTTTCTTAGCTATCAAAATGTCAGAAGAACAGATTTTACTTTTAGAACTTAAGCAGGGTGATATTCATGCCTTTTCTTTTTTGTTCAGGAAGTATTATAAAGATTTGGTTTTGTTCGGAGGGCGTTTTCTCCCCGACAGAAATACCTGTGAGGATGTTGTTCAGTCTGTTTTTCTGAAACTATGGCAGGAAAGAGACTGCTTGGAAATAAAAACTTCAATAAAATCTTTTCTGTTAAAATCGGTACAAAATAGTTGTCTGGATATTATCAGACACGAACAAATAAAACAAAATTATGAGGATGCCACTCAATTTAATTTTTCGTTTGATGATATTGATGCAGATAATTACATTCTTTATTCCGATCTTAAATCACATTTGGATATTGCTTTAAATAAACTGCCGGACAACTGTCGTGAAGCATTTGAATTGAACCGGTTTGATGGATTGAAATACAAAGAAATTGCTCAAAAGCTTGATGTTTCTGAGCGAACCGTTGAAGTCAGAATTGGAAAAGCAATAGGACTACTCCGACAATATCTGAAAGATTTTTTTATTATAATTTTATCATTACTTATTTCTTAAAAAATACTAATGCAATGTGGTAAAATGATAATTAAACGTCTTCTTTAATAGGTATGAATCAGAAATGTAACAGAAATGCAAAATAAGAATCAAATAGATGAACAGATTGTAAAGCTTTTATCGGGAGAAATTTCACCTGAAGAGAAAGCTGCATTAACTGTGTGGATGAATGAAAATGTTGAAAACAGGAAGTATTTTCAGCAAATGGAAAATATTTGGCAAACTGCACATCCGGCTTTTAACCCAGCTGAAATAGATGTGGAAGAAGCACATGCCAAGTTAATTAGAAAAATGCAAAGCCAATCTGCTAAAAGGATACCATTTATAGTATGGTGGCAGCGAATGGCGGCAATTCTGATTATTCCGGTAATATTGCTTGCCGGAATTCAATATTATCAAGATTCATTAAAAAAATCTACGGTAGCTTATCAGGAAATTCTATCACCATTAGGCATGAAATCGAAAATCACTTTGCCAGATGGTTCTTTGGTATGGTTGAATTCAGGTAGTAAGTTGAAATATCCTGTAGAATTTATTTCCGATAAACGTGAAATTCAATTGTCCGGTGAAGCATTTTTTAAAGTTCATTCCGATAAAAAACACCCATTTGTAGTGTCAACAAAAAACTTGCAGGTAATAGCTACCGGAACTGCTTTTAATGTTGAATCATATTGTAGCGATACAATTTCTGCAGTAACTTTACTGGAAGGAAAACTGGATGTAAAAATTGGCGATAAAACATCTCAAAAGATTATTCCGAACCAACGATTACTATTTAATTACCATACTAACAAATTTGCTGTATCCAAAACCGATGCAAAATACTGGTGTGTCTGGAAGGATGGAATTCTTGCATTCAGGAATGAACCGCTTGAAAATGTGTTTAAACGAATCGGACGTACATATAATGTTGATATTATTGTAAAAGATAAAATGGTTGGACAGCAATTGTACCGTGCTACCTTTGAAGGAGAGTCGCTGGACGAAATTTTACGTCTGCTAAAAATTTCAGCACCCATAAAATATAAGCGATTTGGGCGAGAATTAAATGTAAATAATCAATTTAACAAAGAGAGGATTGAAGTTTATAAGTCTAAATAATTAAAAACGTATTTTATAGATATCCCACATAAAAATTTAAAATTATTGAATTTTTAATGTGGGATTTTTTTTTTGAAACGTCATATATTTAGTAAGATAATATATGCAATCTCTAAGAGCATTATCATCTATAACCCTTAAATCAATATTAAATATGGAAAAATGCAATTATTACCCTCCACACTAATGTTTAAGAAAATCCAGCTATTTCTTAAATCAATTTTAAAAAAATACCGAGAATTAAATCTACAATTAAACTATTTAATGCGTATGAAATCATCACTTAATTTTAAAACAAAATTTATGCGTATAACAAACAAATGGACAATTTATCATCAATTTGCCTTTGTTTTGTTAATAATGCTTTTTACACAATCAGCTAACATTAAAGTTAATGCTCAAACTACGGGAATAACTTTAAATATGAAAAATGTGAGTGTTGAACAGGTTTTAAATGCAATTGAAACAAAAACACAATATCGTTTTTTATACAACAAACAATTGGTGGACGTTAATAAAAAAACATCAATTTCAATGGCTAATGCCGATATAATAAATGTTCTGAACGAAGTCTTTAAAGGCTCGGACATTAGTTATAGTATTAATTCCAAACAAATAGTATTGAGTAAACAAACTGCCGACCAGCAAAAGAAAATTACAGGAATTGTTACCGATGAACAAGGTGAACCAATTATTGGTGCTACAGTTTTGGTGAAAAATTCAAAAGTTGGCACTATTACCAATTACGAAGGTTCTTTCTCTTTGGATACCGATCCTACAGAGACACTGGTTATTTCATATATCGGATTTATTACCCAGGAAATTAAACTAAACGGACAGCGAAATATAAGTGTTAAACTGGCAGAAGATGTGAAAAATTTGTCTGAGGTAGTAGTTACTGCATTAGGTATAAAACGCGAACAAAAAGCATTGGGATATTCCGTACAATCAGTTTCCGGTGAAGAGTTAAGAAAAGTTTCAGGGACAGAAATCGGAACAGCACTTACCGGTAAAGTTTCAGGACTTTTAGTTAAAAATTCAACTGATTTCGGTGTGACGCCCACAGTAACTATTCGTGGTGAAAACCCATTAATTGTAATTGATGGAGTGCCTTATACAAATAAAAAAATGAGTGACGTTTCTGCTGCTGATATAGAATCACTTAGTGTGCTAAAAGGATCAACTGCTTCTGCACTGTATGGAGAAAAAGGGGCCACAGGAGCCATTATTATTACGACTAAAAATGGCAGTGGAACTAAAGGTGGATTAGCCGTAGATGTATCATCAAATACTATGTTCACATCCGGTTTTTTGGCTATACCTGAAAAACAATCAATGTATGGACGTGGAACAAATAACTTATATGATAAAACATCAACAAATTCTTGGGGGCAATTAATGGATGGATCCATCCAAAATCAATGGGATCCTTATTTAATGGAATACAGGGATTATGAATATCTTCCGATTGGGAAAGATAACTTCAAAAATTTTCTAGAATCTGGATATGTTACAAATAACAACGTCAGTGTATCATATTCAACAAATACATCTTCTATCCGTAGTTCTTTGAACTGGATTCAAAATAAAGGTCAATATCCTAATTCAAAATTAGACAGATATAACTATTCATTAGGAGGAGATATTAAACTCGATAAATTTTCAATTACGTCAAATTTATCATACTCCAAAAAAGTGATTCCTAATTTAGGTTCAAATGGTTATACATCATATGACCCAATGTATTCGTTATTGATTTGGTCTGCAGCAGATTTTAATATACTGGATTATAAAAATAACTATTGGTTAATAAAAGATCAGGTACAAAACTATACTTACCGCAATGGTTCAAATAATCCGTATTTTGACAGGTATGAAAAAACAAGTGAATCAACGCGTGATATTTTTAATGCGGATGTGACTGCAAGCTATGAAATTGCAAAATGGATGAAAATCACATTGCGTACAGGACTTGATTATTACACCGATCAGGGGAGACAAAAAGTGGCATGGGGTTCATATGTTTCGTTAGGTAATACACCGTTCCCTGGGAATGCATATCCATGGAATGGAACTACTACTGGAGCTTATAATACTGGTAAAACTCAGGGCCTTAGTTTGAACTCGGATTTAATGTTTATGGGTGATCAAACATTTGGCAAGTTTACAGTAGAATACTTATTCGGCGGTGCAATTAATTATAATAATGATGAAACCTTGTATGGGATGACACAGGGAGGTATCTCTATTCCTGCATTTTATTCTTTGAAAGCCTCTGTTAATCCCGCTATTGTGGGTGAATACAGAACAGCTAAGCAGGTTAATTCATTATATGGTCGAATGGCATTTTCATGGAACAGATTACTCTATTTGGATGTTACAGGACGAAATGACTGGTCGTCAACATTATCCGAAAACCAACGTTCATATTTCTATCCATCTGTTGCCGGTAGTTTTGTAGCATCAGAGCTACTGCCAGATACTAAAAACTGGTTAGACCTTTTGAAACTCAGAATGTCGTGGACGCAGTCTAAAAAAATGGCTGATATATATGCTATTAAACCTGCTTATACTATTACCAGTGCAACATGGGGAACTTTGAACGGTGCCAGTGCTCCTACATCACTTTATTCAACTGATATTGCTCCCGCTTCCACTGCAACATTTGAAACAGGTATACAAACAGTATTTTTCAAGAACAGACTTTCATTCGATTTGGCATATTATAAAACAGATTATTATGATAATATTATTTATGGAAGCGTTTCTTCGGCTACAGGCTACTCAAAAGCACTTGTTAATACCAATGAAAGAACTGCTCGTAAAGGTTTGGAATTGACTCTAGGTGGAACCCCTATTAAAACGAAGAACTGGCAATGGGATGTTTCAACAAACTGGTCAGAATATAAACGTTATTATACGCAATTGGATTCTGTTTACTCTACAGTTAAACCCTGGATAAAAGTTGGCGAAAGAGTTGATGTATTGGCAAGTAAGGATCTTCTTAAAAATCCTGAAACAGGGGAACTGATTTATAATAATGGTCGTCTGCAATATAGCAAATATGATTCAAAATTTGGCTATACTGATCCGGACTTCATTTGGGGAGTAAATACAACTTTACGGTATAAAAATTTAAGCCTGTTTGTTTCGTTTGACGGTGTTATTGGTGGTATTATGAATACAAGAACAGAAAGTTATATGTGGCAATCTGGTTCGCACCCGAATTCATTAACAGCCGAAAGAGCTGCCGATGTAGCTGATCCTTCTACAGGTCATTTCCTTGGTCAAGGTGTTAAAGTTGTTTCAGGGTCAGTAACTTACGATCAGGTAGGTAATATCACAAGTGATACACGTGTATATGCACCAAATGATGTTTATACTTCATATAAACAATATATTATTGATTTACATAGCAGTAGCGCATGGGGTGGAAACGGAAGTCCAGCTGATACTTACTCAAAAACATTTATAAAATTACGTGAAATTTCATTGACATATCTCGTCCCAAACAAATACTTGAACAAAGTAGCCCAATCTGCTTCTGTAAGTGTTGTTGGACAAAATGTACTCTTATGGGCAAAAGATTTCAAATACTCCGATCCCGATGGTGGAGTGGAAGACTTTGCCGACCCTTCTGTCAGGTACTTAGGATTCAATGTTAAATTAACGTTCTAAATAATAATAATATGAAAAAATTTTTTTATTTTATTTCAATAATAGTGCTGCTTGTTACAGCAAACTCTTGCAGCAACTTCGATGAATTGAATACAAATCCGGATGCATCTACTATGGTGTCTTCCGACATGATTGCTACACAAATTTTGAAAGGTACATATCGCTTTTGGAATCCAAATCCTACCGATTTTGCGTCTTCTAATTTGTGGAACAAACATATAGCTGTATTAGAAACTAACCCGAATCCGGGACAATATTATTATTCATATTGGCCATATGGAAGTTTTGACTCTTATGTAAATCTTACAGGCCTTCAGGATATGGTTGATTTCTCTAAAGGAACTCAATTTGAATCGGCTTATCAGGGTTTAGCATTATTTCTGAAAGCATGGTATGGTTTTAATGCAACTTTGGATATGGGTGATATACCTTACTCTGAAGCTGGAAAAATGAACGAAGGAATCCGTTATCCGAAATACGATAAACAGGAAGATGTTGTTGGTTATATCCTTGATGATCTGAAATCAGCCGAAGAAAGTTTTGCAAATGCCAAAGATTTTAAAGGTGACATTATGATGGATGGAAGTGTGATTAGATGGCGTAGACTATGTAATGCAATGCAATTGAAAGTAATTCAGACATTTGGGAAAAAAGCGACTACAGTTCAGAAAGCCCGTTTTGCGGAAATTGTTACTGCAAATAATCTAATGCAAAGTAATGATGATATATTTTCGTTGAAATTTTCCGAAAATCAAAACTCTATGCATCCGTTCTATACCGGAGGTGAAGATAGGCGTAAACTGACTGCTTTGTCAAAACTTCTGGTTGATGTTTTAAAGAAATTTAATGACAGAAGGTTGTTTTATTTTGGAGAACCGGCAGCAGCTTTAATAGATGCCGGAGGAGTTGAATCAGATTTTGCTGCCTATGAAGGAGCACCTACAGAACTTGCTGCAGAACAACTGGCGGTTAACAACCAGGCAGGTAAATACTCATTGATAAACAAACGTTATGTACAATATAAAGCAGGTGATCCAATGTTGTACTTCACTTACGCCGAACAATGTTTTATTTTAGCTGAAGCTGTTGAAGAAAACTGGATTGTTGGTAGTGCTAAGACCTATTATGAAAACGGTGTAAAAGCATCATTGACATATTACAAAAACTTATCATCTGCTGCAACAGGATATCATGGAATGCCAATTAATCAGGACTATATTGACAACTATTTTACAGGTTATGCCGATTATGCTGTCAGTGGTACAAAAACCGATCGTTTACACCAAATCTGGCTGCAACGCTGGTTGATTGATTTCTTTCAGGGCAACGGTGGTGGCTGTTATTATCAGTTCTTGCGTACAGGCTATCCCGAGTTCCCAATGGATCCCAATACAAGTATGAATCCTGACGATAAAACTGCGTTCCCGAAAAGATGGATGTACCCTACTTCAGAACAAACCACTAATCCGGAAAATTATAAAAAAGCTATCGATGAACAGTATGGCGGATATGATGGTATAAATAAAACGCCATGGTGGTTGCAATAGCGAGGAAATCAATGTTATATAATGGAAGAGTAAGAATTGCTCTTCCATTATGAAAAACAGAATATAATAATTAATTACCTTGTTTGTGTGTTAAATTGGTTAATGCCAATAGTCCTATAAAATTTGCTTTCGCTCTAGAAATGAATTATTTAGACTTGAAAAATATACCGACAGATTTTATTCGTACAGATGGATAGCGGTACTGGTTAATCTAAAATATCTGATAATGATTAAATAACATATAAACAGATGTTTGAAAATCTGAGTTTAGTTTTTTAGGGTAATTTGCCGATTGGGTTAATTTAAATCGACAAGTTTTATGAGAAAATATATAATTGGTTGGCTGTTGTTTGGTTTCATGTTTTTTATTAATACAGGTATTTTTGGAATAAAAACAAAAAATATCCAAAACATTATTAGTCAACAGGTTGATACAAATGTTGTTTTGCCACCAGCATGGGCTTTCGGGATTATTTACGGAGGTTACACCAATCAGCAACAAACAATCAGCAGGCTAACCGATATAATCAAACACGATTATCCGATTGACGCTTATTGGATAGATTCATGGTTCTGGAGTTTTACCGATCACGGTAAAGGCCCTGCAAAATATATTGATTTTGTGGGAGATACAATCGATTTTCCTGATAGAAAAACTATGTGGGATTTTATGCAAAATCATAATATTAAAGGCGGATTCTGGATTTGGGATTGTATTTTTCAAACCGGAAATGAGGCTGCATTTAATGAATTCGATTCTAAAGGATTCTTTAAAAATAAATATGTTGAACACAATCCATGGCACAATTACAGCACAACAACTGCTATGCATCAGACTGGCGATGCAAAAGGAGGTACACTTTGCGGAAATATTGATTTTAAAAATCCGGAGGCAATTGAATATTTTAAATTAAGAATGAAACCTTTTTTTGATGAAGGTGCTGACTTTTTAAAATTAGACCGAACAGCAGATATCAGTGTCTGCAAAACAATGTTCGAAATTACTCAGGAATCAGGGATGGAAACGAAAGGGCGGGGCTTCATCCTTTCACATTCCAATGGTTTGGAAACGTCTGAATACAAAAAATATCCTGCCAAATGGACCGATGATACCCGTTCTGACTGGACAACAGGTAAACCAACTAAAAATTTTAACTCTTGGGTTCCTGCTATTGCTCTGAAAGAAAACATTGCCATGTTTACCGATACTTCACTCAAAAGCAGTAAGATACCATTTTTGACAAACGATTTAGGTGGATTCGACAGGGGAATTACTGATAATCTGGATGAAGAACTTTATATACGATGGATGGAATTTTCATTTTTCACCCCCATTGTCGAAGTTTTTTCTCAGCCAGAGAATAAAACTTCAAATCTGGCTTATTTATATTCCGAAAAAGCGGATAGTTTGTTTAAAAATTATTCTCATTTACGTATGGAATTATTTCCTTACATTTATTCATACGCTCATTTGGTACGCCTGCAATCTAAGCAAATGATCAACTCATTGCCATCGGATAAATATAATTACATGTTTGGTAATGAGTTAATGGTTGCACCGGTTTACAAACAACATGCTACCAACCGGCAGATTACTTTGCCCGACGGAAACTGGGTAAATTTTTGGACTGAAAAAATACTGGAGGGTAAAAAATCATACACGATTGATGCTCCAATTGAACAGATTCCACTGTTTGTTCGCCAGGGTTCAATTATACCCCAACGAATTTATAAATCATCCATTGCGAGAGGCACGAATGATACCTTGAATATTCATATCTATCCCGGAGCAGATTCGGAATTTACTCTTGTTGAAGATGATGGTACGAGTAACGGATATCTGAATAATGAAATTGCCATCACAAAAATGCAATTGAAATCAGGGAAAAGCGGGTTCACATTTTTTGTTTTACCTGTTTCCGGATTTTATACTGATATGCAGCAAAAAAGGAATATAAAATTGATCATCCATAGTCCGAATGAAATAAAAAAAGCAAAGATGAATGGAAAAAACATGAAATTGAAAAAGCAAAATTCAATTTATGAATCAAATTATTCTACCGTTCTAAAAGAAAATAAATCGGAATTTAGGGTAATATTTTCAAAATAAATATTGCTCAAAATCAGAGATGAATATGTGATTTTAATTATAAAATGAATGAAAAAGCTGAAGATATTTTCAATAATAGTGTTTGCATTATTACTGATTTCTTTTACTCAAAAAGAGAAAAGAAAAATATTAGTTGTTGGTGATAGTATTTCATTAGCTTATGGACCAGAATTAAAAAAAATACTGGAAAATAAATACGATTATATTACTAAAAACACAAATGCTGACGCGGGTAACCTGGATTATCCCACAGGACCTAACGCCGGTGATTCGAGAATGGTGCTTTCGTATCTGAAAACTTTGTCAAAAGAAAGTGGTTTTCATGCAGATTTGCTATTACTGAATTGTGGACTTCACGATATTAAAACTAATCCAAAAACTGGTTTTAAAGCAATAGATCAACATCTCTACAAGAATAACCTTGATTCAATATTCAGAATTCTACAAAAAATGAAATTAAGAGTGGTTTGGATAAATACGACACCTGTTAATGACTCTATCCATAATTCTAAAAGAATTGGTTTTTATCGTTACAATAATGATGTTATAAAATACAATCATATTGCTGATAGTATTTGCTTAAAACACCATATTCAGATGATAGATTTATATCAATTCAGCAAAATATTCCCGTTAAGTGCCATTGCAGACCATGTGCATTTTAAACCCGAATATGCGCGTTTACAAGCAGCATATATTGCAGGGTTTATTGATAATATTGATACTAAAAACTGAATCAAAAATGAAAATTAAAATTCATCTGATATTTATAATTATACTGTTTTCAAATACAGTTTTTGCCATAAAAAATATTAGTTCTTTACGTATTAGTGGCAAAGTTATTTGTGCCGGAAAAGGTGTAAGTTCTGTAATGGTAACTGATGGAAAATCCATAGTAAAAACCGACAAAAACGGTAGTTACATTTTAAACTCATGTTCATCGCAGGATTTTGTTTATTATTCGCTTCCGGCAGGTTACGATTCTCCTGTAAAAAACAGTTCTCCGGTATTTTATGAAGCAATTAACCCGGCATTGAAAAATCAAACTATTAATTTCAGTATTTTAAAATCTGAAAAATCCCAGATAAAACATGCATTTATTCTTTTGGCAGATCCACAGGTTCATGATTTGGATGAGTTTGATTTGTTGGATGTGGTGATGGATGATGTAAGGAAAACTGCTTTGGAACTTTCTCCGGAATATCCTGTACATGCCATTAGTTGTGGTGATAATGTGTTTGACAAACCGGAATTTTTTGATAAATATAAAAAATTAATTAACAAGTCTGGACTTGCTGTGTATCAAACAATTGGTAATCACGATATGGATTATAACAATCGTTCGGATGAGCTTTCCGGAAAATCATTTTCAGCGGCATTCGGACCTACACATTATTCATTTAATAAAGGTAACATTCATTATATAGTATTGAAAGACGTTTTTTATTATGGATTTTCTTATAAATATATTGGGTATGTAAACGAAGAACAATTATCGTGGCTGGAGAACGATTTAAGTGAGGTAAAACCCGGAAGCACTGTAGTAGTCACTTTGCATATACCAACCATTTATGGTGAATCGGAAAAAGCGGATAATTTTTCAACTGAAATGGCCAATTCTGTATTGAATCGGGCTGCATTGTATAAAATTTTATCACCTTTCAATGTTCATATTCTGGCCGGACATAGTCATACACAATGGAATACTGTAGTTTCACCAACATTATTTGAACATACTCATGTAGCTGCGTGTGCTGCATGGTGGCAGGGGGAAACGGCAGTGGATGGCTCTCCAAAAGGATACACGGTTTACATTGTTGACGGGAATAAAATTCAGTGGTATTTGAAAGGTGTGAACAAAGCAAAGGATGATCAATTTAAAATTTATCCGTCAGGTTCCGATTCTTTGTATCCCGATTGCATTATTGCCAATGTTTATAATTACGATCCCGAATGGAAAGTAGTTTGGTACGAAAACGGTAAAATGATGGGAGAAATGCAACAATACTGGGGAGAAGATCCGCTTGCCAGATCACTTTATCCGGCGGGTGGAAATAAAAAATATCGTTGGTTGAAAGTGGGGGAAACTCACCATCTTTTTAAAGCTAAATTGCAACAGTCCGATGCGAAAGTAACTGTAAATGTCACGGATAGATTTGGGAATATATACTCAAAATCACTCTGATGTTTAAGTTGAGAATTTTTTTAGTCACTTTTAATTCAAAAATAATTAATGTTTTATGAAAAAAATGAGAAATTTATTTGTAGTGCTTTTTTTGATATGTAGCTATGCTGTTTATTCCCAGTCATTAAAAGGGTATAAACTGGTTTGGCAGGATAATTTTTGCGGCAACAAACTCGATACAAGTTCATGGGACAATGTTGTGGCTAAACCACGTTGGGTTAACAACGAATTGCAGCGATATACAAATGGCCAAAATGTAAAGGTGAAAAATGGCAAATTGATAATTGAAGCCCGCAACGAAAATAATGAATACACTTCAGGACGAATAAATACAAAATCGAAGCGAATTTTCACATACGGAATTGTAAAAATCAAAGCAAAATTACCCGAAGGAATGGGAACCTGGCCGGCTTTGTGGATGTTAGGGCAGAATAATAAAGAAGTGGGTTGGCCAATGTGTGGCGAACTGGATATAATGGAACATGTTGGCAAAAATCCAAATTTCATTCATTCTTCCATCCACAATAAATCCGGTTATGCTGCTACACCTTATACAGGTAAAGTTGAAATTAAATACACTTTCGACAAATTTCATATTTATAGCATGGAGTGGACGAAGGATTATATTACTTTTTATGTTGATGGTAAATTAATATATCATTATCAACCTGAAACAAAAGATATTAATAACTGGCCATTTGACAAACCATTTTTTCTGATTTTCAATATTGCCATTGGAGGTGATTGGGGAGGAGCAAAAATAGATGAAAAATGTTTTCCCGCCATTATGCAGGTTGACTGGGTGAGAGTTTACAGCAAAAATTAAATAAGATAACCGTTGAGAAATCCGGATTCTCCGGTATTTTCTCAACGGTTTAACTAACTATACAAACAACTTTTTATACCTTTTTTCTTATCTTCTTTTATTTTCTTTTTCTGAATTTGAACTTCTGTTTTCAGCTTTTACTTCTCTTGATCTGCTAACGTTTTCCTGGTGTTGTACCTGTTGTTGACGTTGTACCTGCCTTGGTTCTGAAGTAGATCTGTTTGGCTGACTATTTACTGACGGTCTGGAAACTGTTCTTTCACGTGTAACAGTCGACGATGGTCTTGTTACTGTTGTGTTGGTCTGACGTTGATACGAACCGTTTGAAGAATTTCTGTTTACTTCAGGTGACGAGTAAGTTCTTGATCTTGTCGTTGTTTCGCTCCGGTTTATGTTGCCGTTATTTGAGTCGTAGCTTCTGGTAACAGTTCTGTTGGAATTGCGTTCCATATTATTATTCGAAGAAGAACTTCTCTGAGGTGTACCGCCTGTCCATGTAGGACTATCGTTTCTTGTTCTGCCAGAATTTACATTTTCTCTTCCCGAATTTACATTGCCTCTGCTGCTGTTATCAAATCCCGGACTTCTGCGTGCGTTTTCACTGTTTCGGTAATCCGGACGGCTTGGTAAACTCTGACGGGAATTGAATTCATTTTTATTACGAATATTTTCGTTTCGTCTTACAAATGTTCTATCTGGGTATCTGTGTGCATAATCGTGACGACCCATCGAATTGTAAATTCTTTCTGCATGTTCGTTTCTCCATCTGTTAGTGTAGTAATATCTGTAATTATGGTTAATGTGCATTTGAATGTGCGACAGATATATGTCTAATGCAAACGGGCGACGATAACGGTAATAGCTTGGATAATATCCCCAGTAATAAGGTGAATACCATGCGCGGTAACGGGGTCCCCAGAAGAATGAGAATATAGACGGAGTATAAACGTAAACCGGTTCGATTATATAATTGTCGCCGAATAAGTAAGGATCGCCTACAACCTGAACATAAGTCCTGCGGTCGTTCTTTTTGTCAACAACTATGGTTGCTACATCCTGAAAAACATCTCTGTCCAAAACTGCCTGAATAACTACCACGTGTACATTATTTTCTGCGGATTCAATAACCCTTAAATAATCTACTTCGCCATCATTATTCAAATCCAGATTGGAAATCTGACTGTCGTAATCATTCAGTCTCCGTTCAAAATCTTCCAAATCGGTTGATTCACCGAAAGCGGAAGCCACAGCTTGTAAATCCAGATTATTACTAATATCAGAATTCTGGGCTTCCACTGTAATCGTCTGTTGTGCCATTGATTGAGCAGCAATCATAAAAAATACTGCTAACAGGCTTGCTACTTTTGTTTTCATAATCGTAAATTTAAAACTGTGAGTAATGTGTTTATCCGATATCGGAATCAACGATTAATTGTTCCTGATTCTCTATAACCAATTTCTGTGCCAAAAAAATAAATGATGAACGAAACAAATAATTTTTTCATTGTTTTTTTGATTTTAAATGCCACGTAATCAACAATATAAAACTTAAACATCTTATGTATTTATTCTTCGGAAAAAGGAAATAATTTGATTTAAGATGTATTGAACTCTCTTAAAAAAATCAGTTTATCAATTTTTCTTATCTTTGCAGGACACACTTAAAACAGCATGAATACATTAGACTTTTTTATCATAATTCCGGTTGTCATTGGATTTATATTCGGATTATTCAAAGGACTGATTAAAGAACTGATTTCTTTGGCAGCTATTGTAGTGGGTATATATGGCGCTAAAATATTTGCTCCGTTTGTATCCGGTATTTTTGTGAAATCTTTTGATATGACCCAGAAAACAGCGATGCCAATTGCTTATCTTGTTTTATTTATTGCCATTATTATTGGTATGCTGATACTGGCAAATATGCTGAATAAACTTTTTGATTCACTTGCTTTGGGTGGATTGAACAAGTTTTTGGGAGGTCTGTTTGGCGGTTTAAAATTTGCTTTGATAGTAAGTGTGTTGTTGAATGTATTTGATGCGCTGGATAGCAGATTCCCTGTTTTGAATCCTGAAACAAAAGAAGCTTCTATCGGATATAAACCATTTCTGAAACTTGGTCCGACACTTTGGGACGAGATTAAAAATAATAATACTATCGAATCGGCAATCGGGAAAAAGGATGGCGAAAAATAAACATTTTACCGATAATCAGACAGTTTTGTTTAGCGAACCGGATCAACTGTTGGCCAACTACTCTGACTATAAACTGGAATGCGGTTGTGATGAAGCCGGAAGGGGCTGTTTGGCCGGACCGGTGGTTGCGGCAGCTGTAATTTTGCCTCCTGATTTTTTTTGCTCCGGATTAAATGATTCCAAACAATTATCTGAAAAAGAGAGAGATAAACTACGCCCGATAATCGAAAAAGAAGCGATTGCATGGGCCGTGGCCGAGGTGAATAATGTGGAAATTGATCAGATAAATATTCTCAATGCATCTATTCTGGCAATGCACCGGGCTATTGATAAGCTTTCGGTTGCGCCGGAATTTATAATTGTTGATGGAAATAAATTTAAGCCATATAAAGAAATTCCGCATCAGACCATTGTAAAAGGCGACAGCAAATATCTGTCAATTGCCGCCGCATCCATTCTGGCTAAAACTCACAGGGACGAGATAATGATGAAGTACCATGCTGAATTTCCTGTATATAACTGGGACGATAACAAAGCATATCCCACTCCCAAACACCGGAATGCTATCCGTGAATTCGGAACAACTTATCTGCACAGGATGACATTTAATCTGATTGGTGAAAAAGCGAAACCAATGCCCAAAAGAAGAAAAAAAAATAATCTCTGATGATTTGAATAAGAATCAGAATGGATATCCGATAGCTAAATGAAATGCCAGATCGTCTCCGGTTAGCGGGACTCTCCACTGACTGCTGCGGTTTAACGACGGGTCAAACAACTTCACTCCAAGATCAAGACGAATTAAAAAGTACGAAAAATCCAAACGTGCACCAACTCCATAGGAAATAGCAATCTGGTTGAGGAATGAATCAAACTTAAATTCACCTCCCGGCTGATTGTCATAAGGTTTTATGGTCCAGATATTCCCGGCATCCAAAAACATCGCACCTTCGACTACCCAAAAAAGTTTGGATCTGTATTCCATGTTCATGTCCAGCTTAATATCACCAACCTGGTTATAATCCCTGCGGTTTGCCGATGTTGCTTTTTTATAAGTTCCGGGTCCGAGTGTACTTTCCATCCAGCCTCTTACGCTGTTGGCACCACCACTGAAAAAACGTTGTTCAAAAGGTATTATGTCCGCATTTCCGTATGGTACCGCCACTCCTAATCCCAAATGATATACAAACCTGTTGTCGGAGTTAAATATCTGATGATGAGTAATGTTGTATTCTCCTTTTACGTATTGGGAGTAACGCACATTAAAAAACGTGTAATTGCCATTTGAATCGGGTACGCTTTTCAGAATATGATCCAGAGCGTACAGTAAATTTCCGGCAGTTTCAATGCTGTAACTTGTTTTGGAAAAATCCTGTAACGGACGGCTGGCAGTATAATTTGTAAACGAACCGCTGTAGCCGGTGCGCATTATCAGGTGATTTTCGTAGTTGAACGGATTATAAATTTTGGTGTCAAGATATTTCGATTTGAAAGTAGGATCGATATACGGGAAATTTATAAAACTCAAATCGAATAAATCTATAACATGTTGATATTGACGCCTGTTCCAGAAGTATTTTATACCAGCTCCAATGCTGGTTGACGAAAATTCCTGCGGACGTATCTGGTAACTGAAAGCACTTGAAAACTCTGTATTTGCATGTAAATTTCGCTTAAAGTCATAATTCAGGAACGGAAACATAAACCGTGGAAATTTCAATCCCACCTGAGCCCCGAGTTCTTTTGCCCATACCTGTTCCTGTTTTTCAAAGGCGCCCCGGAGTTGCAGCGAAAATGTTTCAGCTCCTTTAAACATATTTCGGTCAACAACATTTATTTTTCCGGCACCACCCCAGTATCCCTGCGTGAAAGTTCCTTCAAGTTCCGTGGAAAATGAAACTGCTTTTGACGGAATTAAAATGATATAACAATCCAGCATTGTATCGGCTACTTCTTTAAAACTGATATTTACAAATTTAATCGGGCCGAGAGTATTTAAGGCAGAATAAGTGCGTTCCACTGATCTGTCGCTGTAAGGAGTATTAGGATTTATGTAAGTATTTTGTACAAGCGCATCAAGTTTCAGTATTAACTTTTTTGGTGTAACGAGCGTAAAATCACGGAACTGTATTGTGTCCAGTTCTCCGATGTTCTGAAGATCCGTTGTCAGATTGATATCTTTATTGGCATAATAAATAACTTTTCTGACAGTGAATCTTTTAAAAATAATTTTATCAATGGAGTCGCTTGAATGGGAGAAATTATCTCTCAATTCAAGCTTTAAATCCACTTTATTTGAATTTAATGTGCTGTCTGCCAAATAAGTGAGAAAATCTTTGTTGAAATTATAGTATCCGAGCTGGCGGAACCTGTTGGCAATTCTTTCGCGTTCTGCATTCAGCAAATCCACGTCGAAAAGCATATTGGTGTGTATTTGCGACCTCGAAGTGTCGGCAGCAATTCTGTTTAACAAACTGTTTTTTAAGTCGATCTCATATTCCCTGATCCGGTAAGGTTTATTGGCTTTTACGATGTATTCCACTGAGGCTTTTTTTCCTTTGGTGGTCACGTTATTTTGCACGGTGGCATTGATATAACCTTTATTCTGAAGTTGCATTTGAAGCTGCTGAGTGGAAATAGACGTGAGCGCTTCGTTGTAAATTACCGGTTCTTCGCCGATTTTTTTCAGAAATTTGTTGAATTTTTTTGTGGAATCTTTTCCTGCAAGATTATAAATCCCGAGTCCCATTCTTATTCCTCCGAAAACTGAAGAGAAAACGGCTGCGTTGGGAGTTTGTCTGAGGTATGTTTCAAGGTCGCTTTTGGATATGTCTTTATTATCGGTTTTAATTTTCACTTTATCGAGCAAATATTTTCCTTCGGGTACAAATTTAGTACTGTTACAGCCTGTTAACAGTAAAACAAGTACAATCAGGAAACTTAAAACGCGTATCTTCATACCAGAACAAAAAAGTTTATAAAAAATAATTTGCAAATATAGCTTATTAAAGTTTTCTTTGTTAGCTTTGTCCGAATAAAATTTTCCGATTTTAAGATATTACATGCTTCACTCACAGTAATTTTCCTGAATAAAATCTTACGAATTTACTTTTTTCAATGATTTCAAAAAGCAAAATTAAACTCATTACAAGCCTCACTCAAAAGAAGTTTCGTGACGAAACCGGTTTGTTTGTTGCTGAAGGAACGAAACTTATAACCGATCTTGCAACGACATTTCATTGCCATATTCTGGTGGTAACTCAGGAATGGTTAAGCCGGAATCAACCTATTGCTGCCGATGAAATCATAGAAGCCGAAGCAGCCGAAATACAGAAAATTTCCAATCAGAAAAGCCCACAGGGCGTTTTAGCCGTTTTCACCAAGCCTGATTACAACTATTCAATCAGCAATTTAAAACAAAAACTAAGTCTGGCACTTGACGATGTTCAGGATCCGGGAAATCTGGGAACCATCATTCGTATTGCCGACTGGTTCGGGATCAGTGATATTTTTTGCTCCCGATTCTCAGCCGATGTGTACAATACAAAAACCGTGCAAGCAACCATGGGCGCATTGGCCAGAGTAAAAGTTCATGTGGTGGATTTACCGGAATTTATTCAGCAGTGTGCCGGCGAAATGCCGGTTTACGGCACTTTTATGGATGGAGAAAATATTTATTCAAAAGAATTAACTCCCAATGGTATTATTGTTATGGGTAACGAAGGAAACGGAATTTCACCCGAAACGGAAAAGCAGATTTCCCACAAATTGCTGATACCAAATTATCCTGCCGGACAGCTTACATCCGAATCGCTGAATGTCAGTATTGCTACGGCGCTGGTCTGTGGTGAGTTCAGAAGGCGGATGTAAAAATCCCTCTGATTATATTTCTGCTTTCGCGGGAAAATTATAATCAAAGGGATTCTGAATTGCAAAAATCAACAAAATATTAATCAAGACTATCCATGTTCATGTCTGGTTGGGCATTGTCGTTTTTCTTCATGTCCGTCTTTTTCGGTTTTGTATTTCCAAAGTTATAACTCAATGTCAACCCAATCATTCTTCCATGGAAATAAGATTCTGAAGTTTGATAGAAGCCTGATCCGTAAGTGGTTGATTTATTCCGGTCAGAATTTAGTAAATCTCTTACAAATAAATTAAGGCTGAGTTTCCGGTCGAAGAAAGTCTGACGCAATCCCAGATCAATTGAATAACTTGCATTTCTTGTTCCCTGTGCAATTAACTGTGGCGAAGAATATTCCGCTGTAATCTGGCCTGAGAATGTTTTACTCAGCATGAAATTAGCGAGAATACTTGCACTCCACGACAGGTTTGATTGTCCGGGAATAATAGTGCTAATGGTTGATTTATATGGATCTATATACGTCGACGAATCTAATTTACTGTAATAAACATTTAATGATGAAGTCAGATTCAGTATTTTAAACAATCTGTTTTTAGCAATAAGCTCAAGACCAGAGTTTTGTGTTTTTGAAAGATTCATGTAGGTACTTTCCATGATTCCTTCGTTGTTCAAGAGTTTGACACCCTGTACCACATCGTTTGTGATGTGGTAATACAGCGATGCTGAAAGAGTCTGCGCATCCCAGTTTTTAATATAATTCAGTTCAAGCGAAGATGAATATTGTGGTTTCAAATCAGGATTTCCATACGTAATGTTTGTTGAATCCGAATAATTTCTGTAAGGGTTAATTTGCTGACCACGTGGACGGTTTACACGATTCGTATAATTGAATTGCAATTCCGCATCGTTTGGTAAGCTGTATGATAAATAAAAACTCGGGAATACATGAAAGAACGATTTTGACGGAATGGTTTGAATTGTATCGCTGTTTGTGGTTGTACTTTTAGTGGTATTGGTCGATTCTTTCAGTAACAATTCGCTGCGTAATCCGA
>MTLE01003513.1_pt2 | contig 31360 bp, 24 predicted proteins | sample 1982461 | NCBI WGS metagenome assembly MTLE01 (sample SAMN05712605, study PRJNA340218) | biofilm metagenome | isolation source: sample SPL anode biofilm adapted to -200 mV | place: USA | collected 2012-02-03
ACAAGGCGACGGCTGGCGCCGTCCTGGTGTTTCGTGACGTGACCGAAGCGAGTGCGAAGGACCGGGCCTTGAAAGAAAGTGAAGAACGGTTTCGCCAAGCGATGGAGGCGGCCAACGAGGGTTTGTGGGAGTGGGAAATCGCCACGGGGAAAAGCTTCTTCAGCCCCGCCGGTTACCATTTACTAGGTTATGAACCGGGGGAATGCACCCTGGGCATGCACAACTGGCTAGATTTCATCCATCCCGAAGACCGTGAGAAAGCGCGCGCCCGGCATCAAACGTGCGTGGACAATCCCGGCGCGGTATTTGAGGCCGAATTTCGCATGCGGGCCAAAGATGGCACTTGGAAATGGGTGTTGGGCCGGGGCCAAGCGTTTGCCCGCGACAACCAGGGGCGGGCCTGGCGCGTGATCGGCACGTATGTGGACATCACGGAGCGCAAACGGACCGAGCAGTTGTTGAAAAAGGAAACCACCTTCCGCCAGATCCTTTTCGAAAGTTCCCCCGATGGCATGGTGATCATCGATCCCTTAACGGCGCGGTTCGTGGAATTCAACACTGCGGCCCATCGGCAATTGCGCTATTCGCGAGAGGAATTTGCGCGCCTAAGCATTATCGACATTGAAGCGGTCGAAACGGCGTGGGGCGTGAAAAATCGCATTGCCGCGGTCCTGCAAAGCGGCCATGCGGATTTTGAGACCGTCCAGCGCGCGCGCGACGGCGAGTTGCGCCACATTCACGTGACCGCGCAAGTGCTCGAAATTCTAGGCCAGCCAACCTACTACTGCATTTGGCGCGATATTACCGAGCGCAAACAGCTGCAAGCCGCCTTGGAAAAACGCCTGGATGCATTGACCGCGCCCCTGGCTGCCGAAACGGGCCTGGCCTTTGAAGAACTATTCCGGTTGCCGGACATCCAGCGCATCCAAGACGAATTTGCCGCCGCCACCGGGGTCGCATCGATCATTACGCGCCCTGATGGCTCACCCATCACTCAACCAAGCGGATTCACCCGTTTTTGCCGGGAAATCGTGCGCAAAACCCGCCTCGGCTGCGCCAATTGCTACAAATCAGACGCGATCCTGGGTTCGCCCAATCCCCGGGGGCCGGTGGTTCAACCTTGCCTGAGTGGAGGTCTTTGGGACGCGGGCGCAAGCATCACGGTAGGCGGGCGCCACATCGCCAACTGGCTGATTGGCCAAGTGCGCGACGAGACCCAAACCGAAGCCCACATGCAGGAGTACGCACGCGAGATTGGCGCCGATGAAGGCGAGTTGGTCCAAGCGTTCCGCGAAGTGCCGGCAATGTCCCGCGAGCAATTTAAACGGGTGGCGCAAGTGTTGTTTACCCTGGCCAGCCAGCTTTCCGCCTCGGCCTACCAGAATGTGCAGCAGGCGCGCTTTATTGCCGAACGCCAACGGGCCGAAACCGCATTGCGGGAAAACGAAACCCGGCAACGGGCCATGATCGCCAACATCTCCGATGTGATTGCCATCGCCACCCCGGAGTTCCTGTATAGTTTTCTCAGCCCGAATATTGCCCGCTGGTTTGGCTGGAAACCGGAGGAATTGATCGGACGCCCTGTGCTCGAGCACCTGCACCCGGAGGATCAAGCGGCGGCGGTTTCGGCGTTTGATACCCTGGCCCACCAGTCTGGCGCAGTCGTCAATTTGGAATGCCGTTACCGTTGCCCTGATGAAACCTATAAATGGATCGAATTGGGGGCGGTTAACCTGATATCCGACTCCACCATCCGCGGACTGTTGCTCAATTACCACGATATCAGTGAACGAAAACGCCAGGCGATGGAGCGGGAGAAGTTGCAGGCCGAATTGACCCAGGCCCAAAAAATGGAATCCATTGGCCGGCTGGCCGGGGGTGTGGCGCATGATTTTAACAACATGTTGCAGGCTATTCTGGTTAACGCGTCGCTGGCGCTGGAAGAATTGCCGCTAGATAGCCCGCTGCGGGAGAGTTTCGAGGAAATCCAAGCGTGCGCCTTGCGTTCGGCGGATTTGACGCGCCAACTGCTAGCCTTCGCCCGGAAACAGGCTGTGGCGCCGCAAATACTCGATCTTAACGCCAAAGTCAGTGGCATGCTGAAAATGCTGCAACGCTTGATCGGAGAGAATATCGAATTAAAATGGCTGCCAGGGATCGATATTAGACCCGTCAAAATAGATCCCAGCCAAATAGATCAATTACTGGCCAATCTTTGCGTCAACGCGCGCGATGCTATCGCGGATAACGGCGAATTGACCATTCAAACGGAGAACCTCTATTTAAATGCGAGCCTGCAAGCCGTGCATCCGGAAATGGAGCCGGGAGATTATGTGCTGTTAACGGTCTCTGATAATGGCTGCGGCATGGGGCAAGAGGCGCTCAAACATATGTTTGAACCCTTTTTTACCACCAAGGGCTTGGGCAAAGGCACGGGTTTGGGCTTGGCCACCGTTTATGGCATTATAAAGCAAAATGGGGGCTTTATTGACGTCGATAGCGCGCCAGGCAAAGGCACAACCTTCAAAATTTATTTGCCGCAATGTGAAGAATCAGCTGAGCCATCCCCTAACTCGCGATCCATCGCGTCCGGCCATGCCTCCAGCACGCCCACTGGCCGGGGCACCATTCTGATTGTGGAGGACGAGCCCGCCTTGCTGCGCGCTGCCAAACGCACTTTGGAAGAACATGGCTACCAAGTGTTAGCGGCTGAACAACCTAAACTGGCACTCCAATTAGCCAGCGATTATCCGGGAGAAATTCATTTGCTGGTCACCGATGTCATCATGCCGGGCATGAACGGCCGGGATTTTGCCTTGCGGCTGGCCGCGCAACGTCCCCGCCTCAAACGTCTCTTTATGTCCGGTTACACCGCGGACGTTATTTCGCCTCAAGGCATTTTGGAAGACGGCTTATGTTTTATTCAAAAACCGTTTGCCGTCAGTGAACTTTTACGGGTGGTGCGAGCGCTGCTTTCGCCCGGAGCCCAGGAATAGCCAGGGCTGATCAACGCCCACCGCGGCTGGAAGGCAACCGTGGTGGCTGCGTCAGTGGAGGCGGAGCCAAGGGCGGCACGGTATAACCAATGCGGCCATCCACTTGCGGGAAATCCCCCGCCATATCCTTGAATTCCTCCATTTCCGCCAGCCATTTGTTCGTAGTATCGAGGTGATTGATGGTTTCGTCGATGCGCGCCGAAAGCGAAGAGGCGTTTTTCGTCGCCAATGAGTCCGCCCGCACTAACTTGATTTGTTGATCAAGGCGCTGTTGCTCCGAGGCCACCAGCGCACAGTTGCTTTCCGCGTCCTCGAGGCGTTTCAATCGTTTCCGCAACACTTCCAACAGTTCCATTTTGGAAGCGAGCAGTTTTTCCCGGTTCTCCGCGCGCGGATCTTGCTGCGCTTTTAGTGCTTCCACCTCCGTGATGATCTGTTTCGCCTCGGCGTTGGTGGTGGCGATCAAATCGGGCAAATTTTCGCGACGTTCTTGCTCGAGAAAATTCGCCAGGTTTTGCTCCAGCAAAAGCAGCTTCAAATAAGTCCACATCAACTCGTCTAACTTGCGCAGGCGGGGATCGGCGGCGGGTTGATTCGGGGTTAAGGCATCCTCAAAATTAGCTTTCTCAATATCGGCGCAAACCGCCGCCAAGGCCTGGTATTTGCCGCGTTGTTCGGTGGATAATTGGCTGATCACCATTTGGCGCTGGCGATTAAAATTCGCCAATTGGTTTTGCATGCCGGATTGCGAGGCGGCGGCTCGCCGGCGGTCCACCCACCGCCGGAAGAATCCGCTATCGGGCAAGTAGATCCAGCCGATGATATAAGCGGTGAGCCCGGCGACTAATCCCAGACCAATGCCACTGGCGAATCCCAGGCCCAGGGTAAGAATTCCCAGCCACGCATGGTGCGGGCTTTTCAAGAATTCCTGGCGATAGCTTGGCATGGGCTGATCCATTTCTCCGCCAGTTTGCCGGAAAAGCCTCCGGATCGCAATTACGGAAAAAGCCGCTTTTTCGAATCGCTGGGCAAGAACCTGTTACCTAAGTGTCACCCCTGGCTTTGAATTTCTGGATGCCAAGCGCAGGGATTTGTGTTTAAGTATTGGGAATCTAAGACTATGAAACCATTATTCTCCATGCGCAATGTCCGAGGTTTTGCAGCCGGGAGCGTATCCCGGTTCTTTCGGTTAACATTGGCTTGCCTCCTAGGGGTTTGCATGACAGGCAGGGTCCAGGCAGCCATTTTTTTGGCGTGGGATTCCGCCCAGCGCAACTTGCGCCTGACCGACGCCGGCAACTTGAACGGCGTTACCATCGAAGAGATCGGAGGATTGGTGATGGTCTCTTTGAGCAACGGCACATTCGATCCCCATTCAACGCTGGCGGGAGTGCAGTATAATCATGGCACGCCGGGGACCTCCAGTTTTGCGGCGATCACGATCACCGACGGTTTTTCCGTAACTTTGGCGGCAACGGATATCGTGATCGATCAGACGATCAATTTAACCAGCGGCTCAATGGTGGTGGATGCGGGCCCGAGCGGGGCGTTTACCCTGGGACCCGGGGGGCGGTTGAGCAGCCTTAACGGCTCTATTTCCATCACGGCGGATTGGATGACGCTCGACGGCAGCATTGAAGCCTCCAATGGCACGGCACAGCTGGCTCCCGCCAGCTCCGGTTGGGCCGTGGATTTGGGGGAAAAATTATCGCCCACTTTGCTCAGTTTGGACAGTGAGGAGATCGGCCGAATTAAGGCCGCCAGCTTAACGATCGGCAATGCGCAGTGCGGTCCCATCTATCTCACGGGATCGATTGCGCCCCAGGCGCCGAAGCTGGCCTTTATGACGCCGGATGATGTCGTGGAATTGGGGGGAGACATCCAAGTGGCGCAATTAGAATTGCAGGCGAACAGCATTTTTTTAAACACCACCAACCAAGTGGGGCGCACTGCCTTGCAGAGTGGTTATCTCATTCTGCAATCGGCGCATGGGCCAGCCTTGAGCGGTCAATTGGTGGTAGGCCAGGAGGATGGCGGTGCTTATGCTTTGGCGCGCTGGTTTGGCGACGCCCAAATCGGCTCCGATGCGCCGTTGGTGGTGCAAGGTGCCGGCCAGGTGGATGTAAACGGCCATGAGCAAATCATCGGCGGGCTGAGCCTCAACGGGGGCGCTTTGAATACGCAGGATGGCACCTTGCTGTTGAATGGCGACATCCAGCGCAACCGCTCGGCGCAATCCACCGTGGCACTGGCGGGCAATCTCGATTTCATGGGGGAAACACGCGCGATCTATGTCGGCGGCACGGCGGATTACATTAATTTAAACGGGGATCTCTATGTGGCCGCCAATATGGCCCACGGCGGGTTCAACAAGCTGGGTCCCGGAACAATGGTGCTCGGGGGCCGCAGCACCTTGGAAAAAACCTGCGCCGTGGAACTGGGCACTTTGTTAGTCGACGGGGTGCTGGATGCCACAGTGGTCGTCAACCCGGCCGGCAATACGAATGTCAACGGAGTGTATCTCACAGGATCGGGTATCGTGGGTAACTTCATTGCCAAACGGGATGCGGTGATTGTGCCGGGTGACATTGCGGTGCGCTGGATTGGCGCAATGGGTTTAAAAGGGGGCACCACGTCCTTTGAGGAGGGCAGCGCGCTGGTGGTTTTCATCCGGGGCATGGAATCTTCTTGGCTGGTGAATACCAACGGGGGGGACATCGATTTGACGGGCAATCCTGATTTGGTGCTATTCCCCTACAGCCCTATCGTGGGGCAAGTTTACACTTTGGTCTCCAGCTTCGGTGGCCATGTATTGGGCGAATTCAAAGATTTGCCGAATGGAACGGTGTTTGCCGATGCGTATGGCTGGGGGCATTATTTCCAAATCAACTATTCCGAAGACGCGGTCACGTTGAAGTCAGGCTATCCCACCGCCACCTTGCTCAGCGTCGTGCCTGAAACGGCCGTTTATGGTGATCCCGTGACTTTCACTGCTTCCGTGAGTTATCCCCCGGTCGGCACACCTTCGGGTTCGGTTACGTTCCACGATAACGGCGAAGTGATCGGTTCGGCCCCGCTCATCGGCAATCAGGCAACGTTTACCATTGCGACCCTGTCGGCGGGCAATCATGAGATTGCGGCCGTATATGGCGGGGACTCTATTTTCCTGGCTAGCAGTTCCATAACCAATCTTGGAACCGCCGGTTTGCCGGCGATCGTTACCCAGCCTGCCGATTATGCCGCAGTGGTGGGGGGCGGGGCGGCTTTTGCGGTCACGGTTGATGGCTATTCGCCGATGCATTTTCAGTGGCGCAAGAATGGAGCCGCCTTGCCGGGCGCCACCAATGCCACTCTCCAATTAGGACCGTTAGTGGCGGGGCAAGCGGGCAACTATGATGTGATAGCCACCAACTTCTATGGTTCCGTCACCAGCCAGGTGGCGCGGCTGACCGTCTCCAGTTTTTACAACTTTGGGGAAACTCGCTACGGCTTGGGCAGTTTGCCGGTGGGCACGGTGGCTCCCGTATCCGTCGCTCTCGGCCAATTTCATAATGTGGTGCTCCAAGCCAACGGCACGGCGCGCGTTTGGGGCAACAATTACTACGGCCAATTAGCATTGCCAGCGGGTTTGAGCAATCTGGTGGCGGTGAGCGCCGGAGCCTATCACAGCCTGGTTTTGAATAGTAATGGCATCGTCACCGCCTGGGGATGGAATTTGCTGGGCCAAACGAATGTGCCGCAAGATCTAACCAACGCCATGGCAATAGCGTCTGGGGGCTTCCATAACTTGGCCTTGAAAACCGATGGCACCGTAACGGCCTGGGGATACGGCTACAATGGCCAATGCGCCGTGCCGGAAGGGTTAACCAACGTGGCCGCCATTGCGGCGGGGCTTTACCATAGCTTGGCATTGAAAGCTGATGGCACCGTGGTCGCCTGGGGTGATAACACTTATGGCCAAGGTCAAGTGCCCGCTGGCTTGACGAACGTGGTGGCCGTTGCCGCCGGGGGGTATTTCAACATCGCCGTCTTGGCCGATGGCACCGTGTACGGTTGGGGTGAGAATCGCTACGGGCAACTCGATGCGCCCAGTGATATCGGCCAAGTCGTCGCCGTCGCTTGCGGCAACGCGCATGTGCTGGCGTTGCGCGCGGATGGCACGGTAACGGCTTGGGGCCACAATCACTATGATCAAGCCAGCGTCCTCCCGGGCTTGCACGACGTGGTGGCCATCGCCGCCGGGGGCGAACGCAGCATGGTATTGGGCGCGCGTTAATTCGCGCCGAACAAGTAGAGCCGGTTGAGTGCAGCGCGCCTTGGCATAAGCCGCGCAATCCGTTCACTCCACCTGCTCTACTTAATAGCCAGTTCAATCGTGACCGGGCAATGGTCCGATCCTTTGACGGCCGCCTGGATGCCGGCTTTTTTAAGTTTCGGCCGCAAAGCGGCTGAAATGAGAAAATAGTCGATGCGCCACCCCACATTGCGAGCGCGCGCGCCGCCCATGGGGCTCCACCAAGTGTAATGGCCACCGCCTTTTTCGAATTCACGGAAAGTGTCCACCAAACCGGCGTCGACAAACGCCTGGAAACCGGCGCGCTCTTCCACCGTGAAACCATGGTTACGAACGTTGGCTTTGGGATTGGCCAAATCGATCTCGGTGTGGGCCACGTTAAAATCGCCGCACACCACCACCGGTTTGTGTTTCTCCAGTTTTTTTAGGAAAGCCAAGAAATCGCGGTCCCAAGTTTGGCGGTAAGGCAAGCGGGTGAGTTCGCGTTGGGAATTGGGCACGTAGACGTTGACGAGGTGGAAGTGTTCATACTCGGCGGTCAACACGCGGCCCTCGTGATCATGGACGTCCACCCCCATGTCTTTGCTCACCTTCAGCGGGCGGGTTTTGGTAAAGATTGCCGTGCCTGCGTAACCCTTTTTCTCGGCGGTATGCCAATACGTGGCATAGTCGGAACTCCAAAGTTGTTCCACTTCATCCGGAGTGCAACGCGATTCCTGCACGCAGAGGATGTCCGGGGCTTCCGCCGCCAAGTATTCCAGAAAATTTTTGCGCAACACCGAGCGCAGACCGTTTACGTTCCAAGAAACAAGTTTCACAATTGGGCAATGGTTGTCAGTTTAGGGCCTCAAAGCACGGCCGAGAGCCAAGTTTACACCACCTCGCCTGGGGTGCAACCGCGGCCGGTGGAAAAAAGCATTATCCAATATGCCCCGCCTTGACTTGCCGCCCTGCAGGTTTAATCTGCCTGCCCATGCATGCAACCTATAAGCTGCCTTCTTATTTGGCGGCATTGTTATTCGCAATTCTAATGGGGATCGGTTTGCGCAGTCCGGCATTGGCTGCCGAATCGGCGGGACCCGCGATGTCCTCCTTGTCCCTGGAGCAACGGGTGGCGCAGTTGGAGCAGGCGGCGAAACCGTTGACCGTTAATTCGGGGGATAACGCCTGGATCCTGGCCAGCTCCGCCTTGGTGCTAATGATGACGGCCCCGGGTTTGATCCTTTTCTACGGTGGGTTGGTGCGCGGCAAGAACGTGCTGGCCACGATGATGCACAGTTTGGTGCTCATGTCGGTGGTGTCGATTCTCTGGGTAGTCTTCGGCTATAGCGTGGCGTTCGGTGAAGGCAATGCTTGGTTCGGCAATCCTGGGCAGTACTTTTTCCTCAAAGGAGTGGGCACGTTGCCCAATCCGGATTATGCGGCTACCATCCCGCACCAATCGTTCATGCTGTTCCAGATGATGTTCGCCATCATCACCCCGGCGCTGATCAGTGGAGCGGTGGCCGAACGCATCAAATTTAGCGCTTACCTGTTTTTTGTCATTTGCTGGGTATCGCTGGTTTATTTTCCCCTGGCGCATATGGTTTGGGGCAAGGGCGGGATGTTCAACTGGGCCTCGGGCGGAACGATCCCGGTGCTGGATTTTGCCGGCGGCACGGTGGTGCATATTAGCTCGGGCGTATCCGCTTTGGTTTGCGCCCTCATGCTGGGCAAACGGTTGGGTTACCCCATGGAACCAATGCCGCCCCATAACGTGGTGCTCAGCTTGATCGGCACGGGCCTGCTGTGGGTGGGCTGGTTTGGCTTTAACGCGGGCAGCGCGCTCAATGCGGGGGAATTAGCCACCAGCACTTTTGCCGCGACCCATTTTTCAGCGGCGGCGGCGGCCTTGAGCTGGACTTGCGTGGAGTGGGCCATGAAGGGGCATCCGAGCGTATTAGGTTCAGCTTCCGGCATGGTGGCGGGGCTGGCGACCATCACCCCGGCTTCCGGCTTTGTCACGATTCCGGCGGCAATCGGCATCGGCTTGGTCGCAGGTGTGGTATGTTATATGGCGGTGACCCGGCTCAAGAGCACGTTTGGTTATGACGATTCACTGGACGTTTTTGGCGTGCATGGCGTGGGCAGCATCACGGGCATGCTTTTGCTAGGCTTGGTGGCCAGCCCGGCGGTGAATCCGGCGATTGCGTCCACCTTCAAAGCCAGTGGCCAGGTGATATCTCTCGCGGGCGGCTTGGGCCAATTCTGGTATCAGTTGCAAGGGGTGCTCTTCACGGCGGTTTTGTCCGGGGTAGCCACCTGGGTGTTTCTCAAAGTGGCGGACTTAGTGTTCGGCCTCCGGGTTGATGAAGATGAAGAAAGCCTCGGGCTGGACCTGTCCCAGCATGGTGAAAAAGCCTATAATGATTAATTTTTCCGCGGGTTGTTTATGAAAAAAATCGAAGCGATCATCAAGCCGTTCAAGATGACGGAAGTCAAGCAGGCCCTGAATGAAATGGGCATTCAAGGCATGACCGTATCGGAAGTCAAAGGATACGGCCGCCAGAAGGGCCATACGGAAATTTACCGCGGCAGCGAATACGTGGTGGATTTCTTGCCCAAAGTGAAAATCGAAACCGTTTTGCCGGACAATCAAGTGCAAGCGGCGGTCGAAGCCATTGTTAAAGCGGCGAAAACGGGCAAAATCGGCGACGGCAAAATCTTCATCTGGCCCGTGGAAGATGCCATCCGCATTCGCACCGAAGAACGCGGCGATACCGCGGTCTAAACGGGCGATCCTTAACCCACTTGGCTTGTGGTCACCGTCGAAGACCTGCATTTTGCATATCCGGATGGACGCCAGGCGCTGCAAGGCATTTCCTTCCACCTGGCAGCGGGTGAAACCGTTGGGCTGGTCGGGCCGAACGGCGCCGGCAAATCGACCTTGCTACAACATCTGAATGGGTTGCTGGGCGCGCCTTGCCAGCGGGGCCGTGTGGCCATCGATGGGTTGCCGGTGGAGGCGGCGCATTTGCCGGAAATCCGCCGCCGCGTGGGGTATCTTTTCCAGGATCCCGATGACCAGCTCTTTTCCTCCACCGTGGGTGAAGACGTGGCTTTCGGGCCGCGGCAATTAGGTTTGCCCGAGCCTCAGGTTGCCAGCCGGGTGGCCGCCGCTTTGGAAGCGGTGCATTTGCGCGGCTTCGAGGCGCGCCCGCCGCATCATCTCAGCTTGGGGGAGAAAAAACGGGTTTGTCTGGCGGGAGTATGGGCCTGCGAGCCGAGCGTTTTGGTGTTTGACGAGCCAACGGCCAATTTTGACCCGCGCGGCCGCCGGGAATTCATCGCCTTATGCCGCACGTTAAAGGCCACCAAAATCATTGCCAGCCACGATTTGGAAATGATTTTGGCCCTATGCGACCGTTTGCTATTGCTGGATGGCGGCCAGTTGGTGACGCAGGGCACAGCCCGGGAAATCTTAGCCAACGAATCCCTGATGCTAGCCCACGGCTTGGAAAAGCCCCACAGCTTAGTGCCCCATGAGGCCCACCGGCATCCCCACTAAGCTCGATTTCCGGGCTAAGCCGGGAAACGGTAGATATGCCAGGGCTGGGTAAAGCCCAAAAAACCATCCGCGAGCGCATCCACCTGCTCATAGGTATCCCCATAATGCATGAGATGGATTTTGCGGCGCAACTCGGCGGGCAGCGTCTTCAATTCCTCATAACTGGCGTGAACCGTGCCAGGCGAAAACAGCTGGCAATCGTGGAAAATGTCCGTAATCCCCGGATGGCCGTTCATGACGTCGGCAAACAGCGAGGGGTCAAACCGGGTGTCCCCGGAAAAAAGCACCCGCTTATCAATCAGCAAGCCATTGCTCCAAAAGGCGCGTTCCCACTGGGCCACATTTCCCGGTATGTGGGCCGTGCGGAATAAGATTAAGTCGATGCCGAAGACGCTGAGGTGATACATTTCGCGCGGCTGGGCACGAATCCACATGGGGCGCAAAGGGTGGGCAAAATCGGAAAACCGGAGCAGGCCGGTTTCGTTATATTCGCAACCGCCTTTGAGGGATTTTTCCCACAGAATATCCTGAAAAACTTCGGTAATGATAACACTCGGCTTGGTTTTGCTAAAATAGCGGGAAAGCAAAAGCAATTCCTCCACGCCACCAATGTGATCCGCATGCGAATGCGTGAAATGATAGGCGTCGAAATCCGTGATGCGGATCCCTTGGGCTTGGAGGGCTACGGGGATAGTCGTGCCCGCATCGACCAGGATCGTTTTGCCATGCTTGGCGATGATCATGGAGGTTTGGGCATTTTTCTTGGCAAAAGCGGAGCCTACTCCGGCAAAACAAATGACCAACCCCGCTTCACTGGCCTTTTTAATTTGGTCTAACATGCAATGATAGGCCTGCCTCCGTTAATATCCTGGCTGCAACCTAGGCAGTTAGTGGCAAGCCAGATACAATGAACCCCACCTTCAACATTCCCTGTGGGAAGCAAAAACCCTGCCAGCAAGATTTGCGAAAAAAACCTTCAAAACACTGCGAATTATATCATAATTCATTAAACCTCAATGAATTAGAATTAACCAATCCCGATAAGGCTGGATCAAACTTATAAAGTGTCCCTCGGACGGGTTGTTTTCTGCAAAAAAACGCCCGCCTGCTCATCAGACGGGCATTTGTAGGAGGTTGGACAATAAAGGGATAAAAATTTTAATTTCGAGAGATACGAAAGCGTAAAGGAGAGCTCAGAGGCTTGAGTTCAGAAAAATCGCTATTCTGCCGATAGCTGTGATAGGAGCTACGGCCAAAATTCGCCAAGCCTTGATAAATGTTAGGCCACGAAAAAAACATGGATCGGATATTATCCCGCACCAGAGTCTGTCGCCACCCCTTGGTGCTTACCGGTTGGACGGCACCCCTTGTAATCTATTCAAACCAGGTTACACTATTTTCCATGTGGGTTAGAGCATGAATTGGGAACCTGATTCGTTAGCTGCACCTCCTCGAGCGCGGCGGCGGCTGCCCCGGTCTTTCAAAGACCTCACGCCCTCGCACGCCTTCAATCCGCGCACGTTTTTCCGGGAAATGATATGGAAAACGTTGCTCACCAAGCGAGTTGGCCAGCATCGCCGCCCGGTGTTCCCTAAATTAGGGCCGAGCCAGATGGGGCTTACCTGGATTGGCCACGCCTCTTTCCTGATTCAGTTTCAGAAGCTCAATGTATTAATCGATCCCAACTTCGCGAATTGGCTGTTTTTATTAAAAAGAATCCGCCGTCCGGGGCTGAAATTGGCTGACTTGCCCCCCGTAGATCTCGTGTTGCTGACCCACGCGCACTACGATCATTTTCACAAGCAAACCCTGCGGCGGCTGCCCTCACCCAAAGTGGGCATCATGCCTTGGGGCATGGGCAAGTTAGCCCGTAGTTTGGGCTTTGAGCGCATCATCGAATTACAATGGTGGGAAAGTTTTTCCCATGGCGATTGGAAGGTCACTTTAACCCCCTGCCGCCACTGGGGTGCTCGCATGTTGCATGACGACCACCGCGGTTACGGTGGCTTTGTTCTTGAATACCAAGGGCGTACGATTTATCACGCCGGCGATAGCGCCTATTTCGATGGCTTTAAGGAAATTGGACGCCGGCTACAGCCAGAGATCGCTCTGCTTCCCATTGGAGCCTACAGTCCGGAAGAATTTCGCAAAGTCCACATGGGACCGGATGACGCCATCCGGGTCTTCAAGGATTTAAAGTCTAAATGGCTGGTTCCCATGCATTACGGCACATTCAGGCTTTCCTTCGAAGCCATGGATGAACCGCCGCGATGGTTGCAAGAATTGGCGCGCACTCATGACCTAACGCGGCATTTGCGAATTTTAGAGGAAGGGGTGCCGCAGTTGTTTTAAAGCGGTTCCCTAAGGTCGAATCGGCAGATACTGCCTTGTTTTCAGAGTGCATGCCCAGATTGTGGGCATAGATTTGCGCGGTTAATAAATTTTTGAAAAGATATCCAGCATATTTCTAAAGGTAAAACCACTGTAGTCCGTGACAGTTAACCTGCCATCTGGTGAAGGTTGCCTAGTGCTGGCATGTGGTTTGCTTAATCCCTAAATCCTGTTGATTGGATTTGCTGGCAATTTCATTCGACGGGCACCATGAAGGGGAGCAATATAACTCCCAATTTCTTATGCAAGCGCTATTTCCAACCCGAGCACGGTACAGGTCAGGATTCACACTGGCCGAAGTGCTCATTTCCATCCTAATCCTAGGCCTCACTATAGGGGGAATTTTATACGGTTACCTCATGGCGGCCAGACGGGCGGAGTTTTCCGCTTATAATCTCGCCGCCGAATCGTTAGCGCTCCAGCGTCTGGAACAAACCCGTGCCGCCTCCTGGCAGCCCAACAACTATCCAGTGGTGGATCAATTGCTGGCCTCAAATTTTCCGAATCAAAGCTTGGTATTGGACGTGCCGCTGCAAGGTACAAATATCATATATGCAACAATTTACACCTCAATCTCCACGATTTCCACCAATCCGCAAGTGCGCATGATTCGCGTGGATTGCGCCTGGCCGTTTCTCGACCGGGGCACAATGACCAACACGGTTGTCACTTATCGTTCTCCTGACCAATGAAACTTTTGGGTATAAATTGGCGACGGCTAAACCGCCACCATCCACGGTGGTGTGGCGGTTTCACCTTGGTGGAAATGATGATATCCATGACCATCTTTATCATGGCTATCGGCACGCTCATGGTGGTTCACATATTTGGGGGGCGCATGTATGAGCTTTCCAAAGCGAAACTGGGAGCCAGCGATGAAGTGCGCACGAGTCTGGCTTATTTGATGGATGAAGTGCGGACCAATGACTTCATTTTGGTGGGCACCGGAGACATTAGCTCCTTTGCCTCCGCCGGCGATGGGGTGGTGCAGCAAGGCAATGCCATTCAAATCTACCCCACCAACAGCACCAGCAGCGCGGTCTACGTCCGCTATTACATGGATCCCACCTCTTTTGAATTAAAGCGGATTAGCAACACCGATGTTACGGCCAAGACGATCGTCCATGCGGTGACTAACTACGTGATTTTCTCAGCCCAAGACGCGTTCGGCACGGTTTTGACCAATAACAACAACAACCGGGTTATCTCGATGTTTTTGCAGATCACCCAGTTGTACTCTCCTGTGATTTCTATCCAGACGGGCGGCCTGTTCGATTATTACCAAATCCGCGCCAAAGCAACGCGGCGGCAATTGTGATTTTTCTATGAAGCTCCAGATTCTCCCGGCGCGCCGGCAACAGGGTTATGCCCTGATGTTGGTGATGATTTTTACGAGCATTGGCCTCTTGGTCATGGGCGGCGTTTTGAGTTGGTCCAGCACCAATTCCAATCATATTGAACGCCACAATCAGTATTACGCCACCCTTTCCGCGGCGGAAGCCGCCACCGAAAAGATTCTGGCCGACATTTGCACGACTTATCAGAGAGAAGGCGAAGCTTCCGTTTATGCCAAACTGGGTACCTACCGCTCTTGGGTGCCAACCAGCGCCGAGAGCGCCTATTGGGCTGATTATGAGTTTAATAATGGCGCAGGATCGGTGGGGCAAACCACCGTCAACCGCGTCACTGTGCCCATGTCGACCAACCTCTACGGCCAATTCACCGGGCTCTATGGCAACGCCGCCTCCTACCGGATTATTTCCAACGCCCGCAAACTGAACACTTCCTTCAATATTCCGGTGGCCCTGATGCAAGAGGCTCAAGTCGCCAACATCCCCGTCTTCCAATTCGCCATTTTTTATTCCCAGGATTTGGAGATTAATCCTGGCGCCAATATGAATATCACCGGCCGGGTGCATGGCAATGCCGATATTTACACCGCCCCCGGGGCTACCCTCCGGTTTATGAGTGATGTTACATGCGTTGGCGAAGTTTTCCGGAAACGCAAAGAAAATGGCACCACCGGGGGGACCGTCCTTTATGACAAATCGGACAGCCCGAAACCGGGGTACAACAGCTTATCCCTGCCGGTAGGCACCAATAATACCTCAGCCGCAGTATACGCCATTCTGCAAATCCCGCCGGGGTATGAAGATCGCAACTCGGCCATGGGCAAACTGCGGTACTATAACAATGCCGACATCATCGTCTTAGTATCGAACACAAGTGTCACGGTCACCAGCGGTATCAAATTAGACAATGGAGCTACTACCTTTAGCGCGGACACCAACTGGATCTCCACCAACGCCAGCTACGCGGGCAGCATTTTGAAGACCAATGTGACGTTCCGCGATCAGCGGGAAGCCAAAACCATCCAAACTTCTTCGATCAACGTTAGCAACTTAATCCGCTGGAATTCAACGAACACCGCCATCCGGAGCTTGCTGAGCTCCTATACTTCCGGGTCTCGCTCCAACGTCAATTCCATCTACATCGCCGATTTCCGCAATACGAACAGTTCCACTGGAGTTGGCATTCTCGTCACAAACGGCCAGACTTTGCCAGGCAATGGCCTGACAGTGGCGACCCCCGATCCGCTATATGTCGCGGGCCATTATAACGCTCCCTCCGCCCACCTGGGCACCACCAACACCACCGCCGCCAAGCCCGCGTCATTCGTCTGCGACGCTATTAATATTCTTTCCACCGCTTGGAACCCGGCCAACTCCACTTTGGGCATCAGCAGCCGCACCGCCGCCAACACCACGGTAAACGCGGCCATCATTTCCGGAATTGTCCCCACCGTGGGCTCCCAGTACAGCGGCGGGGTGGAAAATTTCCCCCGTTTCCTCGAAAACTGGAATAGCCGAACCTTAACCTACAATGGCTCCATGGTGGTCATGTTTGACAGCCAGATCGCCACCGCCCGATGGCCGGGCACGGGCACAGTGTATAATCCGCCCACCCGCAATTGGGCCTTTGATTTGAACTACATGGATCCCATGAAAGTACCGCCGGGCACGCCTGAATTACGGGCTTTGATCCGCTACACTTGGACGACAATACCCAAAAACACGGTATTTTAGTCCTCGATTGCTTTTTATTCCCAGCTGCTTACTTTGTTTGTATGAAAAATGCCTGTCTGCGACTATCCATTGGCTTGGGGTTTGGCTTAATGGTTTTTGCCACCAATTTGTCCTCGGTGTTCGCGGCCGACAGCAATGAAAAACCCCTGTTTGAATTGCGGCATACGGTTTACACCCCTCCGGAAAGCCAGCCCCTAAAGCGTTGCCTGGTGATTTTCGAAACCAATCAAATTGGTTTCCTCCCGCCGGCCGAATGGAATGTGCAAGCTCGCCCCCAAGAGCGCAAAGTCACCTTGAGTCCCTTGGATGGCACAGCCCAAATGGTGTTTACCTTTTATCCGGAATTCGCCAGCAAAACCAACGATTTGACGAAAGTCGAAGTCAGCCCGCTGTTCGAGAAGAAATATCCCGGGGCCAAGATCAAAGAGGAATTCGCCTTTCATTGCGGTTGCGCTTCGGGCCTCGGCTATGAGTTGAATACCGCCGCCACACCGGGGGTGGCGAGACTGGAAATCAGTGTGGGCTATGTGCTGCTGCCCATCGGCGCCGTCGAATTCCAGTTGCTATGCACCGCCTCCCAAAAGGAAGCCCTGCGAATCCCCTATGATCGGTTTTTGACGAGTTTCGTGCTCGAACCCAAAGACGGCGTGCCCACTGCCGAAACCAAACCGTGAACGGCTGGGAATGCTGCGCTTCAGATGGCGCTTCCCCCCAAAGCAAAACCGCTGAAGAGAGGGATATCCCTCCAGCGGTGAAAGGCGAAAGTCTAACTAATTTGCCGGCGGACTAGCGCAGTTGGAGCGCAATGCGCTTGTCCACTTCGCTGGCCATCTCAATGTCACCCGAGCCGTTGCCGCGCGCTTGCACGATCACGCGGGAAACCTTGGGATCCACCTCATCCACACGCACCCAGACGGTGGTTTTGTTAATCTTGGCTTCCAGGGTTTTGGTGATGGTATTTTCCCCGGTCAAGGTGCCCATCACCTTGAGCACTTCCTTGGAGGCGGCAAAGATCTGATCCGTAGGCCGTTCATAACGGCTTTCGATCGTATCCTTGACCATCGGATTGCCGGCTTTTGAGCGGCCATCCAGGGTGCTCACACAACCCGTCATCAAGCCCGCCAAGCCACAAACCAACAGTAACGCAATAAATATCCTTTTCATTGCGTCTAATCCAACTCAAGCTGGGCTGGAGGTCAAGCTTTTAAGCGCAGCCCAGCCGAGGTTTAACGCGGTTTTGCGGTGGCAAAACCGCCCAGATCGGTTACCTTAAAATATGCCCATACCCAAATGCGAGATCCGGCGGGCCACCCTCGACGATGTCCCGCAATTGCGCCAGTTATGGACCGATTATCAGTTTTCGGTGCATGACTTGGAAAAACGTTTCACCGAATTCAAAGTCGCGGTAAGTCACCAGGGAGAGCTTTTCGGCGGGCTCGGCATGCAGATCATCGGCCCGCATGCCAATTTGCACAGCGAAGCGTTTTGCCGGCCCGAACTTGAAGAGGAACTGCGCCCCGCCCTGTGGGAGCAAATTCAATTGGTCGCCTTAAGCCGCGGGGTGCATCGGTTTTGGACCCAAGAAACCGCGCCGTTTTGGAAACACTACGCAGGCTTCAAGGAAGCCGAGACTGCCGATCGCGCCGCGATGCCCACGAAACTGGGAGATCCTCACGCCCACTGGCTCACCCTGGTAATTCGCGAGGAAACTCAACCTTCGCCCGTGATTGACGAACAGCTGGCTTGGCTTAAAGCCCACCGGCAAGAAAACACCCATCGGTGGCAGTTGCGCGCCAAATGGGTGCGCACCGCGGTCACCGTCGCCGCCGCCCTGCTCCTGGTGACCATGGTCATCGTGGGCTTATACATGAATCAACAGCAGCCGTCGCCTTTGATTCGCTAAAGTTCCGCACCGCAGGAGGTTAAACCAGCTCGAGTTCGCTGGCATCCATGGCCACGGCGGCGGCTTGGCCGATGAAATCCAGGCGCAGGATCACTTGGACCATGCCCACGCGCTTTTCCACCCAACCCATCACTCCCCGTAACGGGCCGGATTTGATCCGCACTTGGCAGCCGGGCACAATTTGCGGCGCCAGCCGGACTTCCAGCTCGGTTTCTACCGCGCATAGAATAGCGTGTAATTGCTGGTCAAAATGCGCTTGATCAAAGACTTCCAGCACATTGGCCGCGTAATCGCTCTGGTAAACCTTTTGGCGTTGCTCCGGAGCCATTTGCACAAACAAATAGCCGGGAAACAAAGGATTTAAAAAAGTGGCCGTCTTGCCCCGGTATTTGTGCACCCGTTTGACGCAAGGCAGGGTGGTGGCGATGTGTTCGCGCTCGCAATACTGCGCCAGTTTCTTTTCACAGCGTGGCCGGGTATGAATAACGTACCAGTCGAGGACCATAATTCCTATTCCATGCTTATTTAGCGGGCTTCAAACGCTTCCGCCTTTTTCTCCAACCGCTCTAATCCCCACACGAAAATCATCAATCCCACCGTGGTGAATACCAAGATGCTCCAACCCGCGGGATCGTGGGCCGCTTTGATCGCATCGGGCCCATGGTTGGCGGCTTGGACAGCCAAATACAAGGAACGAAAGAAATTTCCCACCAACGCCAAGCCCACGCCAGCTAATAGCGCCACGCATCGCAACGACCAGCGTTTTAACATGATATGACCCAAAAACAGGCCCGCCATGATGGAGGATTGAAGGCTGCGAATCCCGCTGCAAGCATCTTCCACCCCCACCGTGCAGCGCGGCAATTGAATCACATTTTCCATCGACACCGCCGGAATACCTAGGAGATTGAGCGCTTGCACGTCTAAATGCGTAATAATCATCTTCAAGCCCAGCAGGATAGGCCGCCAAAGCGAGGGCGGCAACGGCACCGCCACGAATAAAAACAGCAGGGGAAAGAGGAAGTGTTTTAAAGTGGCGGGACCATGCAGGTATAAAACATTGGCCATCAGAAACAGACAACAACCTATGCTGAGGATAAAACTGGTGGTGGGCGAACTCGCCATGCTGTTTTTCACCAGTTCCGCCATTAAAACCAAGGGCATACCCACCAGGGCTAAGGCGCCGCAAAGCTTTAGGGAGGATGGCCGGTCTTCTTTCGGGCGAGAAGCCCAGCATTCCCAGGTCAGATAGGCGCTCAGCATGAGCACGAGCCAGCCATACTGGTACTCGACCATGCTGCGCCATTGCACCTGCAAATCTAGCACCCACCAAGCCAGCACCGCCCCACTGGGCAGCAGCCAAAGCCAGCTTGCCGCGGGTCGTGCTTGTGTGTTTTGCCCTTCATTCATTCCGTAAAGGACTATTCTTGGGCATTCTCCGTTCAAGCGCAACTGCTTCTTAATCTTGCAACCGAAGTTCGCGCCAGCGATCCGGGCCTGTGTGAAGCAACATTATCGTTGCCGCAGGCATGGCTTGGCTTAGGCTAAGCCCATGTTGCGACCGGAAGATTTATTCGACTTAAGCCAAACCGAGCATGCCGCTTTGTTTGAGGGCTGTGAATTCGCCTGGGATGCTTTGAAGAAAATCAAAGGTTACCTCGAAACCCATCTTCGCCCCGGACGGCACCATCGCGAACTCGGACCTTCCTTTATCGGTGACTTGGTGTTCATTGGCGAAGGCACGGTGGTAGAAGCCGGAGCCATGATCAAAGGCCCCGCCATCATCGGCCGCAACTGCGAGATCCGCCACAATGCCTACATCCGCGATCAAGTCATCATCGGCGATGGCTGCGTCATCGGCAACGCCTGCGAATTCAAGAACGCCCTGCTCTTCAACCGCTGCCAGGTGCCGCATTTCAGCTATGTGGGCGATTCCATTCTGGGCTACAAAGCCCATCTCGGCGCGGGCGTGAAAATTTCCAATGTCAAACTCATGCCCGGCAATGTGGAGGTCATGCACGAAGGCAAACGCTACGATACCGGCTTGCGCAAGTTCGGCGCATTGCTAGGCGACAACACCGATATCGGCTGCAACGCGGTGCTTAACCCCGGGAGCATCATTGGCCGGGGCTCGGTGGTCTACACCAATACGGCTTGGCGCGGCGTGCTGCCGCCCGGGCACATCGGCAAACTGCGCCAAAACCTCGAAGTGATCGCCCGCCGCAATGATTAGCGTGGCCGATTCGCCCTCCGCGGGAACAACCGGCAATCTCGTCGACGTGGTGGACGGGATTTTCTCGCCGGACGGCCTGCTTTCGCGCGCGAGCAATTTCGAATACCGCCCGCAACAGCAGCGCATGGCCGTGGCCGTGGCGCGCGCGTTGTTGGGCCAGGAACATTTGATGGTTGAAGCCGGCACTGGCGTGGGCAAAAGCTTGGCCTATTTGGTCCCGGCGATTTTCTACGCGGTGCAGGCCGGCAAAAAGGCGGTGGTCAGTACCCACACCATCAATTTGCAAGAGCAGTTGACCGACAAAGACCTGCCCATGCTCCAGGCGGTGCTGCCGGTCCCCTTCAAATACGCCATGCTCAAGGGGCGCCAGAATTACCTTTGCTCGCGCCGCCTGCATCGCGCCATGCAGCATGCCGATAGCCTTTTCACAAGCCCCGAAGCGGAGGAATTGCGCCGCATCATGGAGTGGGCCAAGCAAACCGAGGACGGCAGCCTTTCGGATTTCGACATCGAACCCGATGCCAAAGTCTGGCAGCAGGTGTGCTCGGAGCGCGGCCTTTGTTCCCCCAAATTATGTGGGCCGCAATCCGACTTTGCCCGCGATCACGGCCCCTGCTTTTTCCAACGCGCGCGCGCCCGCATCCTGGCCGCCGATGTGCTGGTGTTAAACCACACCTTGTTTTTTACACTCTTGGGTTCGCTCGATGAAGAGGTGAAGGGCGGGGTGTTGTTCAAAAACGATTTTGTCATTTTCGACGAAGCCCACACGTTGGAAAACGTGGCGGCCCGACATATCGGCTTGGGCATTTCCAGCTCGCAAGTACGCTACGCCTTGCAGCGCTTGTGGAACCCCAAAACCGAAAAAGGTTTATTCTCGACCTTGCGCCACGGCAAGGCGGTGCCCTTGGTGGATGACGTCTTAAAAAAGAGCCACGAGTTCTTCCTCAACATCGAGCAAGCCTGTGACACACTTTACGAACATGAAGGCCGCAAGCTGTCGGCGGGCGCGGGCGGTGAGGAAAGCTCCGGCCGCCGCCGCGCTTGGACCGAACTGCGCATCCGCCGCCCGGAATTGACGCCGGATATTCTCACGCTGCCCTTGCAGCGGTTGCGGGAAGACGTGCACCAACTCATCAAGGCCGCCGAGGACAAAGACACCGGCGAAGAGTTGATGGAATGCAACCGGCGGCTGGGCGAGTTGCGCGAGGATTTGGCGGCGTTTCTGAGCCAATCCCACGAGGACCAAGTCTTCTGGGTGGAACGTTCCGGCAAGGGACAAAATATTGTGAGCTTGCACTCCGCCCCGGCGGAAGTGGCTACTTTTTTGCGGGACACTTTGTTCGGCTCCGACACCTCAGTCATTATGACCAGCGCCACGATGGCCATGATGGACCCCGCTTCCGAAGGGGCCGCCAAGCAAGCCCAAGCGTCCGCCGCGCGCCGCAAAACTGCCGCCGGAGGGGCGGTCAAACTGGCCGAGCCATTGGCGTACATGGCGCGCCGGGTGGGGGCGGAAAAAGCGCTCCAATTGCAGGTGGGTTCGCCCTTTGATTACGCCACGCAGATGCGGCTCTATGTGGCGGGCAAAATGCCCGATCCGCGCGACGCGCAGTACAAGCCGGCCCTGATTCAAGCCATCGAGCATTACGTGAAAATGACCCATGGCAAAGCGTTTGTCTTGTTCACGAACGCCACGTTGATGCGCGACATCGGCGAGCGCATGGCCCCGTTTTTCGAAAAACTCGGCGTGCAATGTTTTGTCCAGGGCACAGGCATCCCGCGTGGGGCGATGCTGGAAAAATTCAAGGAAGACGTCGACTCGGTGCTGTTTGGCACGGATAGTTTTTGGCAAGGGGTCGATGTGCCCGGAGCCGCCTTGTCCAATGTCATCATCACCCGGCTGCCGTTCGCGGTGCCCGACCATCCGTTGATCGAAGCGCGCATCGAGCACATCGAAGCCAGCGGCGGCAACGCGTTCATGGATTATTCGCTGCCGGAAGCGATTTTAAAATTCCGCCAAGGCGCGGGCCGGCTGATCCGCACCAAATCAGACCAAGGGATCGTGGTGGTGTTAGACAATCGCGTGCTCGCGAAACGCTACGGGCAAATGTTTTTAAGCGCGCTGCCGAAGTGCCCCGTGGAAATCGTCTAATAACTCAGGCCCCAGGTGGTTTGCGCGACGGGGATGACTCGAGCTTTACGAGGTTCAATTCCTTGGCCACTTCATCCAAAAATACCGCCACGATCCGCTGCAAATTATTGCTTTGCAGCCGCAGCCAAGCCGCTAATACCAGCAAGCTGATCAGGATGGACCAGTGCCAAAGCGGGGTGACACCCCAAAAACCAATGGCCAGCAATTCCACGCCCAAGGCCGAGAAAAAGAAGGTGCGGGCGAGGAAAGTCCACTCCGGGCGCAAACGGCAACGGAACAAATATTTCCCGCCCGGGCAAGCCTCGGCCACGGTGATCAATTGCACACGGCTCCAGCGGTCCCCGGCGATTTCAATGTCAAAGCCGCGCCAGCCGGGGTCCAAACGATGCGGCCAGTCTTGTTTCTCGAGCCGTTGCAGCACGCGGGATAAAAAGCCAAAGCGATCCACCCCCTGCTCCGCCCAATATTGGACTTCTTCGAACAGTATGCTTTTGCGGCGGGCGCTGAGGGAATCCAAATTCTCGTAAGCGAACAGCGGCTTGGAATGCAAATTAAGCCGGCCTTGATACCGCGCCCAGCCGCGCACAATCGGCTGCAAATAAAATAAAATCGCCACTAAAGGCCGCGACCAAAACCGCACCTTCTTTCGGGGCAAATTCGCTTGATACCCTGCGGTGGCGCTCAAAACCAGCGGCAACACCAAGCTAATGCCGGCCAGCAACAATAAGAAATGAAACGCCGCGCTGAGCACGAAGAGCGGCAGCACCACGAGCGCCTGGTATTCCAGGCTGGTAAAAAACATCACGCTGGCTTCGGGTTGGGCGGCGTAAAGCGATTGGAAAAAGCCACTGCCGAACAGGCCGTGGTAAATACGCGGCTGTTGGAACACCACCCCTAGCCGGCATGGTGAATAAATACGGCCCTGCCAGATGCCTCCCCCCACGGAGCTAAATCGTTCCGGATGCTTGCGAATGAGCAATGCCTCCGCGTCGCCGTAACCGGATTGCTGGCGCAAGTAATCGCGCGCCGTGGAGCGCCGGTAATGCCACACAAATCCCGAGGGGCTGAATCCCACCCGGTATCCGGCCTGCTGCACCCGCCAGCAAATATCCACGTCATCGCCCGCCCGGCGGAAAACCGGATCGAACCCGCCGATTTCATCCAGCACCCACTTGTAAAAAGCCATGTTGCACCCGGGCACGTGCTCGGCCAAGCGATCGGTAAGCAGCACATGCGCGGGGCCGCCGGGCGAAGCCATCACCGCCGCGGCGACGCACGAGTCATCTGCCGGCAACAGATTCGGCCCGCCAATGCCCGCAAACTCTCCGCGCTGCAAGTCGCTGGCTAAATAATACAACCAGTCTTCGTCGGCCCGGCAGTCCGAATCCGTATACGCCACTATTTCGCCTTTGGCCGCCGCAATGCCGGAATTGCGGGCGACGGACAAACCTAGGTTCGTGGCGTGCTTGATATAGCGGACGTGCGGAAAATGGGCGGCAATTTCGGCGGTATCATCGGTGGAACCGTCATCCACCAAAATGACCTCATACGCGGGATAGTTCAGCTTGCCCAGCGACTCAAGGCAGATTTTCAACGTGCGCGCCCCGTTGTAACTGGCAACAACCACGCTAATGAGCGGATAGCGGTTCAGCCGGAAATATGGGGCGGCGGTGAACGCCTGGCGCACCGCATCGTAGCTGGGCTTGAGCTGCCGGTCGGCGGTGGTCAAACCGAACTGCCAATCCACCACATCGCGGCCATCTTTGTGCCACTCGTCGGTGTAGCTATAAAGCACCATGCCGGCCACGCCGCCCCGGCACGCCAGCTCGATTTGCCAGTGAAGGATTTCACATTTGCGCTCCTCGCCCTCGCGAATCGAATCGATCCCAAATTCCCCCAGCAAAAGGGGTTTGCCATCCGCCAAGGTTTGGATGCGCGAGAGATAATTCTCGAACGGGCGCTGGCGGTGTAAATAGACGTTGAAACACCAGAAATCAATTTCCTTGGGCCGCAGATATTCGGTGGGTGGGTAATTGCCGAACGTGCACAGGCAATCGGGATTGATGGATTTAACGATCGCCACCAGTTCGTCGATAAAGGCGGCGACTTCCGCCGGGCCGCTCCATCGGGCAATATCGGCGGGGATTTCATTAACCACGCTAATCGCGAACACCGCCGGGTGGCTGGCGCAATTGCGGGCGGCGTCATAGACGGCTTGGCGGGCCTCCTGGCGCCCTTCCTCGGTGTCCATGAAACACGCCTGCTTGGTCCAAGGCACATCGATGAACACCCTTAACCCATGATTTTGGGCTAAATCGAGCACCCATTGGGGCGGGGCGTGGTACACGCGGATGAGATTGGCCCCCAACGCATGGATTTTCTGAAAATCCAGGATGGTTTGCTCCGGCGAGGAAAACGGCTCCCCTTGGCTGTTCGGCCGGAAAGGCCCGTACGCCACGCCTTTGGGAAAAAACTTGCGCTCACCGAGGCGAAAAAATTTGCCATCGGCGCTGACGCGAACGGACTGGTTGGACGGATCAGGCATGCCGCAAGGGATTAACCGCTGTTAACGCATCCATTTTGGACGGGTGCCGGCGCGGATTTAGTCATGGAAATTTTTGCACCTCAATTTTGCGATCCTCGCACACGCCCAATTCCAGCAAGGCGGCGTTCTCGTATATCTCGAGATTTTCCGGCAACACCGGCATTTGCGCCCGTTCACGCTGTTTTTTGATTTCTTTGAGCGAGAGAAAATCCAAGGCCACCGGGTCTTTGCTGAGACGCAATTGATTTAACGGCACCGAATAATGCAATTGCGCGGAGACTTCGCCTTGATACTGGCAAATCAGGGCATCGGTAATGCTGAGCACCACTTTGTCGCCGACTGCTTCCATCGCATAGATTTCGGGAATGGCCGTGGCCAGGCGGCGCGTTTCCGCTTCGAAGCGCTGCGTGTTATCCACGCTGCCAATGGCCAGGCTAAACAGATTGCCCGCGACCCCCGCTTCGTTGTGGATCACCAGCGGTGAGAGCAGGATGAGCTTGGTTAGCCGATGAGTAATGAGCTTGGTGACAAACGATTTCCGGCCCGCGCCCGGTTTGTCTTTAACGTTGAGCTCGGAGTCGCCGTAGATCAAGGTGCCGATGATGGCGGATTCATAAAACACCTGATCATCGTAGCCGGCATCCTCCGCCCCGGCAGCTTCCACCCCCAAGCGGTCGGCCAAGGTAATAAATCCGGCGCGGCGCAGATCGCTTAGTCGGCGGTCCCAAAGAACAATGTGATTCCGGGGAATGCCCGCTTCGATCAAAGATTTAACCACCGCCTCCGTGGAGGCCAGCCGGGTTCCCGTCATTTTGCCCGGGACGGTGTAAACTTTGATGCCCACGATGTCCTGGTTCGAAATCAGGCTCATCCAAGCGGCAGCCACCGAATTCGTGTGCGTTAAGGCCAGCAAACCCTGGCGGAACATGTCGCTGACAATGGCTGGTTGCGATTCGAAAGCCACCGTTGCCGCCGGGTTTTGCACCGTAATGACCCGGGACGTGATATTTTTCGTTTGGACTAAAGGTTCGAGTTCACCAAAAGGCTGCTGGGCCTGGATGGGCATCGTCAGAAGGAGCCAGAGTAGCAGGGCGCTGAGTTGGACAAAACGGGCCTTCATGATGGAAATACGGACTAACCGGCATCGGATGGGCATGGTGGGAGGCAATCCCTGGCTGGCAAGGCTCCGCCCCGGCTTTGGGAGAATCCCAAGCCCATACGCGTTATAGTTATGACTGCGGGCGCATTCGACATCGGTGCCACCACGCCCCAAAGCTTATAAACCCGCTGGTTAAAGACAATCCTGATTGTGACCCCGTTGTTGGCGGCGGAATTCACGCGGAGTTTGGCCGGTGAGGCGTTTGAACACCGTGGCGAAATACTGGCTGGATTGAAAACCACAGGATAGGGCGATATCCGTGACGCTCTCCCCGGTTTGCAGGCGTTGTTTGGCGGTTTCGACCCGGCAGCGGGTCAAGTATTCGGAGGGGGTTAAATTGACGATTTGGCGGCAATAATCGGCAAAACGGCTGCGGCCCAGACCGCATTCTTGGGCCATTTCGGCTAAAGTCCAGTTGCGTTCCAAATGCTGCGGCAGGGCTGTGAGGAACATTTCCACACTGCGTTTGGTGGAGGCCAGCCGTGGGTCCAGCGGCATGGTTTCGGCCCCTAGCAAATCCAACAAGGCCACCATTAACTCGTTAATATGCAATACTAACCGAGTTTGCGAAGCGGCGGGTTTGGTGGTTTCGAGCAAAGGCGCCATTTTGGCAAAACTGGCGCGGATTTCGGCGTTCGCCCGCCAAATGGCCTGTTCATTGTGGCTCAGCAGGGTGGTTAACCGTTGGCGGTCAGCCTCCGAAAGCACCAACCACTTGGGCCAGCGCCAGTTCTGATCGGGCCGGCGCACGCCGACGTCCAAAATCAACCAGCATAACTGGCAGGCGCCCACGTTGGGGTAGCCGATCTGATGCGGCTGCCAGGGACGGGTGATCACCAGGTCGCCGCTTTCGAGGGTCCGTTTATTGCCATCCACCACGAAATCGGTTTTGCCCCGGGCGATGAACGTGATTTCGATGCCTTCGTTGCGATGCGTCGCCAGGCCCCAGGATTGCGGCCGGGGCGCGTCCCAATAGCCCACGGTGGAAATCTCTGGCAGCATATGGGCCGGCATGGGCTGGCCGGGATAGCCCCGGCGGGCATACGAGATCAATTTCACTTCGCCCCGTGCGGTGGCGGCGCGTAGCGCCTCGCAGCGGTCCGAGTGATAGGTCTCCCGCGGGCTCAAAAAGATCGCGGACCCGGAATGTTTAATATTTACCAATGTTAGATGTTGGAAGAAGTCTCCGCCGGGGTTTGTTAATGTCAAGGAAACATCAATCATTATGCCGATTCAATTTCGAGAAAAAACGGGGTTTGCCCGGGCCTGTTCCGTGGCCAATCCCCGCGCAGGCGCCGCCCTGTTACTGGGGCTGGCGGGAATCGCCGTGGGGCAAGCCGCCGAGGGTTTTTCCTTTGCGCCCACCACCCAGAACACCGCGTGGCAAGTCAGCTGGAACCAGCGGCCGGTGATGGTTTACGCCTTTGCGCCCACGCAGTTTAAGCCCTACGTCAAAGAGTTAAGCACGCTGACGGGCGTGAATATTTTGCGCGACGCGCCTTCCGATCATTTGCACCACCACGCCTTGATGTACGCCATTCGCGTGAACGGCATCAACTTCTGGGAAGAAGTCCCCGGGAGCGGCGTGCAACGGGTGGTTAAAACCACCGCTCCCATCGCGGGCAAAGATGCCCAAGGCCATCCCACCGCCAGCTTGACCCAAACGATTCATTGGGTGGCGACGACTAACGCGTTTTTGCCCGACACCAGCCGGGCCGCTTTGTTGGTGGAAGATCGGACCCTGACGGTAACCATTAACGAAGCCAGCCAGGAAGCAGCGTTGCAATGGCAATCCAGTTTCACGGTCGGTTCCAGCCCCGTCACCTTGGGCGGAGCCAATTACTTTGGGCTGGGCATGCGGTTCCGCTCAGAATTTGATGCCGTGGCGAAACATTTGAACGCCGGCGGCGCGCCCGATCTCAGCGACGGCAAACAGGATGTGTCCGCCCACCCTTGGGGATCGGTGTCCTTTGATGCGGCGGGTCTGATGGCCAGTGTCGCCGTCTATGGCGATCCCAAAAACGCGCACGGCAACGCCTGCTACTTTACGATGCAGCGGCCCTTTGCCTACCTCGCCGCGACTCAGGGCCTGGAGAAAGAGGAAATCAAATATGCGCCCGGCGAGAAATTCAATTTGAACTATTTGGTGGCGGTGTGGCCCGCCGCGCGGCCCGCCGAGGCGATCTCCGCCCGCGGCAAACAATGGCTCGAAAAGCGATAAAACTGATTCAATCTGAAACAAGACTATGGGAAAAATTGCGATTGGCGTGAACATGGAATTTGTCCGGCATGCGGACAAATCCTTCGAATGGGGCGTGGCCAAAGCGGCCGAGCTCGGCTACGACTACGTGGAACCGATGGTCCATTGGGGCCGGGAATTGCTCAGTGAAGCGGGCTATTTCCACAGCGTCTCCATGTTGGACGATCCCTTGCGCATCAAAGCCGCCTGCGCGAAGCATAAGATCAAGCTCTCCGGCCTTTCGGCGCACACCCCGTTGTGCAAGCCGGAAATCAGCGTGGAATATTTGAAGCAAGCCATCCGGTTCGCCGCCGAGTGCGGAGCGCCAGTGGTCAACACCGACGAGGGTCCGAAACCCAAATGGACCACCGAGGCCGAGGATTTCACCCTGATGCGCTATACGCTAAAAGAGGCCGCGCAATTGGCGGAGGCGCGCGGAATCTTGATCGGCATCGAGCCGCATCAGCAATACAGCCGCACGCCGGATGGTTTGGACCGCATTTACGCCTTGGTGAAAAGCCCGGCGATCGGCATTAATTTCGACACGGGAAACAGCTACCTTTGCGGCCATGATCCTTATGTCTGGCTGAAACGCGTGGTCAAGCGCCTGGTGCATTTGCACGCGAAGGATATCTCGGTGCAGCAATCGAGTTCCGAACGCGGCAAAGTGACGGGCACGCCGGTGGGTTGCGCCTGTGGCGCGGGGGTGATTGACTGGGCCAAAGTCGCCAAGATCGCGCGGCAAGCCAAGCGCGACATCGTGTTCTCGGTGGAATGCGGCACCATCGAGCAAGCCGAACAATCCATTCTGCACTTGCGCAAAGCGCTCGCCGCTTAATGTTAACCCCTTAATTTTATACTCCTGCAATGAATAATACTTCTCCAGTTACCCGCCGTTCCTTCCTGGCGACCTCCGGCAAAGCGTTGGCCGGGGCGGCCTTGGTGGCGGGCGTGGCCCGTCCAGGTTACACCGCCGAAAACAACACCATTAAAATCGCCCTGATCGGCTGTGGCGGACGCGGCACGGGCGCCGCCAACGAAGCGATGTCGACCCAAGGACCTACCAAATTGTGGGCCGTGGCCGATGTGTTTGAAAGCCATGTGAAGGGCGCCTTGAATAACCTCAAAGGCCATGGGGCCAAAGCGGACGTTCCCGCCGAGCGCCAATTCACGGGCTTCGACGGTTACCGCAAAGCCATTGACTCGCTCGACAAAGGCGATTTGGTGATCTTGGCCACACCGCCCGCATTTCGACCGCTGCACATGGAATATGCGGTTGCTCAAGAGCGCAATATTTTCATGGAAAAATCCTTCGCGGTGGACGCCCCGGGCATCCGCCGGGTGTTGAAGGCCGGCGAAGAAGGAGCCAAGAAAAACCTGAAAATCGCCGGTGGCTTGATGAGCCGCCACTACCGGCCGCTGGAAGAAGCGATTGCCCAAATCCACAAGGGCCTGATTGGCGATGTGATCACCGCGTGGGCCTATCGCATGCACGGCCCGGTGGGTTACAGCGCCAAACAACCCGGCATGAAGGAAATGGCCTTCCAGATTTCCAACTACAGTTGCTTCACCTGGCTGAACGGCAGTTTCATCGTGGACTGGCTCATTCACAATATCGACGTGTGTTGCTGGGCGAAAAATGGCTGGCCGGTATCCGTGCAAGGCATGGGCGGACGCCAGACACGCCTGGAGCCGGACCAATTGTTCGATCATTATGGCGCCGAGTACACGTTTGCCGACGGCACCCGCATGATGGCCCAAGGCCGGCACATCGCCAATACTTACGAGTTTTTCGGCGATATCATTCATGGCACCACCGGTTCCGCGGTGCTCGGTGAAGGCATCCCCGACCCGGTCATTTATAAGGGTCATAACCGCGCCTCCGACAAGGTGATCTGGCGCTATCAAGGCCCTAAATGCAACGCCTACCAATACGAACACGATTTGCTCTTCGACGCGATCCGCAACAACAAGCAGCATAACGAAACGGAGCGTTGCGCCAAGTCGTGCATGGCGGCCATCATGGGCCGCATGGCGTGCGAATCCGGCAAACAAATCACCTGGGACGAGGCGCTCAAATCCGACCTCGTGCTGGCCCCGGGCATCGAAAAATTCACCATGGACACCGAACCGCCGGCCAAGCTGGGCTCAGACGGCGAATACACGGTCGCCATGCCGGGCGAAACCAAAGGGTTTTAGCTCACCGCTAAAAAACTCCCGCGAGTCCTGGCCTCACCCCACCAAGGCCGGCTCGCGGGGGATAGTTATTCGGGCACCACGTCCAAAACCAAATCCGCATGCTGGTCTTTGACGGGGGTTTTCACTTTCAACAGTTGAATCCAGCGGGAGATCGCGCCGACAAACACGGCCAGCATGAGCACCATGACCACGATCGCCATGCACATCAGCAGGGTTTTGCCTTTCGGATAATAATTATCGCGGATGTTTTGATAGCCCGCTAGCAGGGTAATAAACGCCATGCATATGCCAGGCACGCCGGTGATCCAGGCATATCGCGCTTTGTTCATGCGAATGATCATGGTGGTGCCGATGATCAGCCCGCTGGCAGCCAGCAATTGGTTGCTCATGCCGAACAAAGGCCAAATCGTGCCAATGTCTCCGGTGTAAACCAAGTAGCCCCAAGCGGCGGTGAAGAGAAGGCTGGTGATCAGAATGCCGGGCATCCAGTGTTTTTGGTCAAACCGAGGCATAACCTTGCCGAGCATTTCTTGCAGGAAAAACCGGCCGACGCGCGTGCCCGTATCCACGGCGGTTAAAATAAACACCGCTTCAAACATGATGGCAAAGTGGTACC
>MTLE01000603.1_pt1 | contig 31332 bp, 45 predicted proteins | sample 1982461 | NCBI WGS metagenome assembly MTLE01 (sample SAMN05712605, study PRJNA340218) | biofilm metagenome | isolation source: sample SPL anode biofilm adapted to -200 mV | place: USA | collected 2012-02-03
AAAAGCCCTGAAAAATCAGGGCCTTAAGTATTTGGTGGAGCTGGCGGAAATTGAATTAAATCATTATGTTGTTGATTTTAATTGAAAATAAATTTCTCATATTGCAAATAAATAACCAAACATATAACTAAAAAACAAAGCATGCAGCTTATGCAAAACAGGGATTTGAACCGGCATCTACATTTTATTCGGAATAGCCTTTTTATTTTGCTCATATATTAATCTGACTGCTCCTGACTTAGCTCCTGACTTAGCTCCTGACTTAGATTGTGGTTACGACCCGAACCTGCATCTACTTTTATCAAAACATCAAAATTAAATCGTAGTTAGTTGTCATTGTTGTCAATACTGATAAATGAGTATCAACGTACTCAATGAAAGCCATGTAAAGATATGCTTAAATTAGGTGATAGTGATGCTGAGCCACAGGATGGAAAATCATGAATAAGTTAGCGATATCTTTAGCCCTCATTTTATCAAGCAAAGCGGCGTATGCTGGGTTCATTCACCCAATGGATTTTGATGGTTCAGAAGCGCAAAAGCAGGAAGTAATTGAATACATAAAAGCAAAAGTCAGAAAGGACTATTGTGATAGTGGTATTGATATGTGCCAGAACACGACGTTGAGAATGATGGAATCGCAAAATCTCGATGCATTCAAAGAAGCAACAAAAGCTCAAAACAGAGAAGTGATGGATCGGGTAATTAAAGACTACTGCAACAGCGGAATAGATATGTGCAACTACTCGAACATTCTGATGATGTATCAGCAAAATGAAGAAGCAGGGAAAAAGGATTTAAGCTGGTAGAAAGACAAAAGGCGCCTTGCGGCGCCCAGTTTCATAGCTGGAGCTGGCTTGTCATCGCCGGTGCCTCAGCTAGCTGCCCGAAGACAGTCTCGAAAGCCTGATGGTCAATGATCTGACCAGCGCAGGAACACTATAAATATAGTTTCTATATGCGAACAAGTAAACTATTTTAAACGCTATTGAACGTTATTAAGCGCTATTGAACACCAGTTGAACGCTCATTAAATCGAGCTACATCACAGATGGTGCTTGATGTGCCCTATGTTGATAGAGGTCATTATGCACCCGTAGACTAATTTCATAGTTTCATCATCAAGCCTATCCGTGAAGTAGTCACGCTTTCCTGTTACAGGATTTTTCCCGATTTGTATCAAATTCAAACGATCAAAAGAGACTCGATAAATCATATCCCCTTTTACCCAAGAGGGCGATCGCTGGAAAAAGGCAGTCTGCGGAAGAAGCGATGAGTCGAGAGGCATGTGATAATGTTGAGCGGGTATTGGTTCAACAGTGCTTATTGCAACAATAGTACATAACCCAGAGCACCGCTTCAATTTGGGGGATACAACAATCACAGGTCGCGTTTTGATCATTTCAGGTCGTCTGAAATTTTCAAAATCACACATTAATAATGTTCCTGGTTCAGGATGATATTTTAGAGCCACGCAATAATGTCCGAGTTTTTATGATTAAATCACGCCGAAATTTTTCAACGCATCCAGCCACATCTTTTCAGAGATAATCGACACATCAGATTTCCCGCTGTCTCGATACTCAATTGCCTTTTCAATTTTTCGTCCGAACGATGAGAACTTCCAGTCGCGACTGGATAGATCACCTATCACAAGATAATCAGTTTTTAGAGTAACGCTGGAACTTGTTTGTCCGCCGCCGCTGAGAACCATGTCTTCGCATTTCTTACGTGTACCAGTAATGAACTTACCAGTAAGGCAAAAAACAGAACCGGGGATAATAATTTCAGCATCTGGTGTTATCGGCAGGTCGGTTGACATGCCTGATGTGACACCGTTGAGAACAGGAGAACCAAGAAGGCCATTTAAGGTATCAAGTAAATCGAGCCGCTCTTCATCTGTAATGATGCCATCAGCAAGAATTGACGTGATACGGTCATGGATAATATTGCAAGGCCACTTATCAACGATGGTTTTATTATCTGAAATCCAATTGCGTAAAAAATGAATTTCATCGTCATTGAGATGCTGGTCAGATGCTATGCCGTTACATAAACCCAAAAGGTGCTCAATAGATTTATCTGCATTTGCTGATGCGTTGAAATAAGCTATTGGCTGTGCATCATCATCAAGGCCGTTGCTGTTAAGTTTAGTTATAGAGAGATTAGGAATAGGGGAGACAGTGCGCGGAGTATTTAGCATCTGTTTTGCTGTTTCGGTTGATGCATCAATGATAGATGATGCTTCAGACTTGGCTTTATTCCTTATGGCAGCAGCTTCTGCTTTTGCATTCTCAATTTTAGTGGCTATATCTTTTTCACATTTTGTTTTCAGATCTCTGACATATTCTTCTGCATCAGAAATATGACCATATTTATTGATAAATGACTCTGCCGCGACGAGCTTTCTTGACAGGAATTTTATTTTTTCATCTGCATCGTTACGTTGATTAGCAAGAGAAAGCCATAGCTTTTTATATTTACGATATCTGGCAAAAACAAACGGGCATGCAAAGCCAGAAAGAATAATGGCAACACCTATAATTACTTCCATGTAAATATCTCCGCAAAACTATCAAAACTTCTTACCAGCCCACACAACACGGCCAATTACGTGTAACTGGCTGCGCTCATCTTTGCTGATAGTCATGCTGTTATATGCAGGGTTATCTGATTTAACATATACAGAACCGAGAGGATCAAACTGCAATCGTTTAACAAACAAGCCACTTTCAAGCCTGATTACGTGTAACCCATCGCGAGGGGCATCACCGTTTGACATCAAAACCAGAATCACGTCGTTATCACTGATTGTCGGTTCCATAGAATCGCCTTTAGCTCTGATAACAGCTAAGCGATCAGGTGAAAAGCCTTCCTTCTTAAGCCAATCAGTTCTAAACGACATCGGCTCTGTCTGTAGTTCATGACCAATCTCAGAGCCGTGGCCTGCTGATGCGTAAATAGCATATGAATCTATTAGCGTGAACTCATCAGATTTATCTACTGAATAAGAAAGTTTGCGTTCAGTAACGCCATGAGCGCCGATTTCTGAAAAATCAGGTGATTCACCGATGCCAAGGCATAGCCAAGCAAAATAGTGAATAAATCTATCAACATCAGTTATGCCGGAGGCGGAGCAAATTTGAGCGGCTTTTTCAACTGATGGAGCAGAACCACTCATGTACTTACGCAAAAGAGTATCACTGCAGCCGGCTTTATATGAGAAAGAACGGATGCTTTCATCACCAATGACTGCGGACAATCGTTCTTGGAATGCCTGCTGATCATAGACGTATAGTTCGCGCTTTTCTGACATAAATCACCATATAGAACCATAGGTTGAGAAAAAAGTTCTCAAATGCCTAGACAATATGCGCCGATATGGTTCATTATTAGATCTGTTGGTTGCACCTATTGTTCTTGTATTTGTGTTTGACTGCATCAATTGCAAGAACAAAGGGGCATATATCGAACTATATCGCGCAAGGAATCCAAATCATGACACAGATTGTCATTCAATTAAATGCACCTGTTGCAACAATGGAACGATTCTCTGAAATGACAGGGATCCCGTTTGGAACAGTAAAAAGCCGTGTGCATAGCGGTGTATATCCAATAATGCCAAAAAGAACCCCACAAGAACGACCTCAAATTAATCTCGTTGCGTTCTACGCAAAGTGTGCAGAAGAAGCAAACTTACCTGCTGCATAACTGATTACATGATGAACCAACGGAGGGTATTCGCCATGTTTAACGAAAATCAATGCAAACAATATGTCGCATTTAATTCAGCATGCGAACGATTTGCCTCGCAGTATGTGTTGTCTGAAGTGGCAAAAACTGCGGGGATACGGGAGCAAATGCTGCGAAACAAACTAAATCCAGATCAACCTCACCAGCTGACAGCTACAGACATTATTGCGCTATACCACGCAACAGGCGACGAAACGCTGATTGATGGCCTGCTGTTCTGCTGCGGTCTTACAGCGTTTGAAATTCCAAAAGCACAATCCGACACAAAGCTGATTGAACGCACCATAGACCTGAACGCAAACGTAAGCGGCCTTGGTTCACATGCGTTGCAAATTCAAAAGAACGGCCGAGTCACCCGCACACAGAGAAACATGGTTGTTAATGCAGCCACCGTTGCGATTGGTGAGTTAGCCATTCTGATCAATGAAATCGAATCTAAATTCCAGACAGTTCCGGGCTTGAGTTGCGCAATCGACGCAGCCAGAACCGTGGCTGGCGTTTAAAAACAAAAGGGGGAGAGCATGAGATTACGTTGCCCAGAGTGCGGAAGCAGAGCGGGAACCAGAACATCGAGATCAGTATCGCTGACCATCACGGAAGCGTATTTCGACTGCGCGAACCCTGAGTGTGGTTGCCGTTTTAAGGTGTTGGCAGAAATTGTGGGGGTAAAAATGCACGGTGATGTGCCTAACCCACTGATAGCTCTGCCGGTTCTGAAAGCAAAAGTAACAGAGCAGTGAGGTATCAAAATGAATGCAGCACAGGGAAATCTGATTTCAATCGCACCACTGCTGAACAGAAATGTCAGCGGTTATGCAATCACCGTTAATAACCATCAGTCGGGTTTCATGCAGTCGCACGATGGCCGTCAGATGTACATGAAAAACAGCATACGTCGTCACGTTCGCCGTGGCCGTACGCACGTGGTAGTGGGGTAATCATCATGACAATTCAACCAACAGCAATTGCATCAGAGCATCAGGCAGTCGGTTTTTTGTCGGGTGATCAATTTGCACTATCAGCAGGGCATGCAGCCCTGAAAAACATGCGTGACATGTTGGGCCGCTCAACCGCAGCAAGCCATTACAACAGCCTCGATATCAAAGCCAGAGCAATGATTTGCTACGCAGCAAAACTACGGCCATCTACCTATGCCGCATTGTCATTAGATGAAATGGAGCCGGAAGCTCGCGAAGAGATCCGCCGGGCAATCATCACACTACGTGCCATTAATGACGCGTTTTCTGGCGTGAATCTCGACAGAGGCGAGTTCATGCAAATACCGCATCGGGCAATCAATTCAGAAGAGTTCAGACAGCAAGAAACAAAACGCCGTCTTGAACTGAACGCACAAGCACGAACGCTGGCCGCAAGGGCTGCAGCACTCAGCAAAACGCAAATTCAGGGAGCATAACCATCATGTTGAAAGTCGTATGCGGTAAAGCCGCAGAGATAACTCTTGCCTACGGTCACCGTTTGGTCGGTGCAACGGTATTCACATCAGTCGTCGGAAAGTGGAATGGCGCCATGGCAAAGGTCATTGAAATTCAGCCTGACGCCGCCGCACCAGAGATACCGCTGCAGATAAAACACTGCGAATCAGGGGATGAAATCGGCGTATTTGGTGATGAATTTTTGATGATTGAGTTTGACACGATTGGCCCAGCGCCAGCGGTTGGGAGGGCAGCAGCATGATGGCAGTAGAAACAGCAAAACCAATGAGATTGATTGGTTTGAAAGAAGTGACAGCAAGAACAACGCTGTCAAAAACATCGATTTACGAACTGATGAAAGATAACCGTTTCCCTAAGCAAGTGAAGTTGGGTAGCCGGTCCGTCGCATGGGTTGAATCAGAAGTTGAAGATTTCGTGCTGTCAGCAATCAACAGCCGGAGCAGTCAGGAGAAAGCATCATGATGGCCGCAACAGGAATCACAACACACAAAAGCGTTCGGGCTGCATACGCCTATCTGCGAGAACAGGGCTACGACGTTGTTCGCAAGTTCTGGTTCAAACACAACCGCTGCGCCCGGGTAGAAAAACTGCCATCAGGAAAAGTTCGGGTAATTGAGGGGATGCCGGTATGAATTCGATGGCGCACCTAAATGATTTGAAATATGAGGTTCTGTATAAAAAGGCCCACGGATTTTGCGATACCTGTTTTGGTGAAGGCTACATTCCTGATCCTGACGATAATGACGAATGGGATGCAGGCACAGTTATGTGCCCTGACTGTCACGGTGAAGGCGTTATTTATCACGATGGCTTTGACGAACGCAGCACGTTAGCGCGTGAGTTATGGCAATCAGTGTGGAGGGCCGCCCGTCTTCATCAGGTCGGCAATCAACCTATTTGGGAAGCATTTAACCTGATGACAGACAGTATGTTGTTTGCCCACATGCTGGATCTGACACCACTCCAGTTATTCGAGTTAATTAAGACGTCACGCCAACTGCTTTCAGACAGAAATGCAGCGCCGCAGCTGAACATGATGCAGTACAAACTGGCATGCCGGAACGGTGAAATCAGCTTCGATGAGGAGCTACCGTTCTGATGGAATTGACGCAACTGCAAATGATACTTAAAGGCTGCGACATTGCAGCCTATTTTGTTGGAACGCCGGGTAATGCCGATCTGAAATGGTCTCTGCAGCTTATTGAAAACCTGCCGGAAGAGATCATTCCAGATCTGTATCGCCAATACCTGAAACGTCGCAAAAACGGTCAGGCTCACAACGCAAAAGCTGCAAACTCATGGTTACGTGAGCGTGTCGGCTGGTTCAAACAGTTACTGCGCTCATTCCCTGTTCATATATCAGAGCTTCGCAATGAAGAACGCCGTGCAATGGTAGCCACTGAATGGGCTAACCAGACAGCACAAATTCTGAGTAATAAAACCAACGGCCACACAGAGCAGTGTGATGCGAGGGAGCTATTCAAATCAGTAAGCGAGCCAGCCGCCATGTGGCAGTTTGTTCCTGCAATGCCTGACTTCCAAACAGAAGAGGCAATGCATAGCTGGATATCGAAGGTGTTAATTCGCCTGATTGATGCCAAATGGTGGACTCGCAAAATCAACAAGACATGGGATCGCTACACAGAACATGCCGCCATTCTAATGGGGAAAGTTCGCCGTGGCGTGTCGCCATATATCAGCTTCAAAAACCTGAACATCTACCGAAACAGAAAGCTAGCTGCACGCAAATGGATGCAGCAGATGCTGGTAGTTAATCCAGAACATGAAATCGAAATGTCTCTGGAAGAAGCCGTTTCAAAATCAGTATCGAATCCAGAACTTCGACGCCATGAACTCATGGTTCGCATGCGTGGCTTTGAAGATATGGCAGCAGAAATGGGCTATATCGGCGTGTTTATCACATGGACGGCACCAAGTAAGTATCACTCATGGAAACAGGCAGCGAATGGCCGTGTTATTGAAAATGACAAATACAACGGTGCCACACCACAGGAAACACAGCGTTATCTAAGCGGCCTATGGACAAAATGCCGGTCAGCATTGGCTCGGGCAGAAGTTCAAATGTTCGGTTTCAGAGTGGCTGAACCACACCACGACGGCACAACTCACTGGCATATGCTGGTATTTGTTCATCCTGATCAGATGGGTGAAATGATTTCTATCACTCAACGATATGCACTGTCAGATGAAAAAGCAGAACTGGAGCGGAAGCCATCCAGAGATAACGGATTTTCAGGGCCAACTACTGATTTTACCCCGCGGTTTAGCTGGCAAATCATGGATCCGAAAGAAGGCGGCGCAACCGGATATATCGCTAAATACATCGCTAAAAACCTTGATGGTCATGCTGTTGGCGATGACTGGGAAGCGGAAAAGCCAGCAGAAGAAGGCGCAGTGTCTGCCGGTGCCTGGGCAAACTGGCACGGCATCAGACAGTTTCAGCAAATCGGTGGCCCCAGCGTATCAGTATGGCGCGAATGCCGGAGGTTGCCTGACCCGCAAGGGCCATGCAGAGACATGTTGCTGGAATCAATCAGACACACAGCATCATCAGCTAACTGGCGGGCATATACCGATCTAATGGGTGGCCCGGTGCTGCCTCGCAAAGACCGCCCGGTAAGATTACTGAACATCATCAAAGAAGCGCAGAGCAAATACGGCGAAGACATCAAGAAAATCATGGGTGTTATGAGCAGCATCGAATCGCGCACAAGTCGTTTAGATGGATGGGTTATTTCTAAAACAGGGTTAGACGCAAGAGAGCCGCTTAGCTTTGCTGCCCGTCAGGGCAGTGCTTCTACCGGACGTGCCGAAGGCGCGGCCCCTTGGAGCTCTGACAATAACTGTACGGAACCCAATGGCAACAGCGCGGATCAGTTGTTGAAAGAGCATTTTAGGCAGTTAGGTTTGGATAAATGGATGATTGAACTGCTGCATAAGAAGGCAATTATCCGAGATGACGATCGATATATCTGGCTAAGAGACGGCCAACTGCATGTCAGCACGAAACATCCAAATTTTAACGGCTCCGATGACGCGATAAACAGAGAGTTTGAGACAGAAATTAACCGAACTCAGGCTGAAAAAGTGGCTGATATTCGTCGGGCAATGTGGAAAGTCATCGAAACCGGAAGCGATATTGATGAATGGTTGAACCAGAACTCAGCCGCAGATCAGGAAATAGCCTTACACCAGCTCGGCGATATCGTCGAACAGCTGGAATATGAGCGATATCAGCAAGAGTACACCAAACAACACGGCAGCAAATATAACCTGTGGGGGTAAGCATGGCCGACGTAAACACCAGAAAGCAGAAATCACGCGATGCCAAAAAAGCACTTGGTATTAAGCGCATTGAGGTTCAGTTATCAGAAAAAGAACGCGAACGCCTGGAAGAACTATGCCGGATACGTGCCGGGGTTGGTGAACCATACACAGCTGACGAATTCATATCACTGCTGATTCATCGGAGCTGGGAATCATTGCAGCAGACGTTGGCAGAACTGGGAACCTGCAAGAAATGCGGATCAGCATTGCCGGAAGGTTGCGGCGGGTTGTTCAAAGGTGAATCAGCGTGCTGGCATACCAGAGATGCAAAAGTTCTAGGTTTGTAAATGTGACCGGTCACAGGAGAGTGAAGAAATGATACATGAATTGAAAATAATGCCTGAATTCTTTGAAGCTGTAAGAAGCGGGAATAAAAATTTTGAAATAAGAAAAAACGACAGAGCATACATGGTAGGAGATGAAGTCCATTTGTACGAGTTCGAAAATGGACAAAGAACAGGGCGAGTTATAGCTAAATACATAAATTACATAACAAGTTATGAACAAAAAGAAGGATTTGTTGTTTTTGGAATTAAGGATGATTGCGATGAGTAGCACAACAGGAAACTCTATTCCAAGAGAACTATACCCGACGCCAGATCAGGTTGTATCTGCATTGATATCGAAACTGAAATTGAGAGAGAAGGATAAATTTCTGGAACCGTGCAGGGGAACGGATGCTATCTGGAATCATATTGATCTGCCAGACGAACAAAAGCACTGGGCTGAAATAGAGATGGGCCGCGATTATCTGGAAACAAATTTTGGTCAGATAGATGTGATTATCACAAATCCACCGTTTTCATTGACTGAACAGTTCATTGAAAAATCGTTATCAGAGCTGGCACCTGATGGGACGATGGCATATCTGCAACGAGTGAATTTCTTGGGCAGCATAAAGCGGATTGATTTTTGGCAGCGAGTTGGATTTCCAGATAAATCGCCAATCATTGTGCCAAGACCAAGATTTGTGGGGGGGGGATCTGATAGCTGTGAATATGCTTGGTTTATTTGGGATAGAGGAAGTCGCTTTGATATAGATACAGGGTTAAGCCATTTAGTTAGTTTATGAATTAATGATTTAAATCAAAAGTAATGCAGAAAATAAAATTGCTAAAAAGCGAAAACAAGACTCATTAAGGGCGTTGGTTTTTTGTTGTTTTAGTTATCTTTTTGTAAAAACACCTTGTTACAAACTTTTTAAAAATCAGTCAGATACATATTTTAATTCGTGAGTCAATTCGGGAAAACATTACTCCACGACACAATGTCTATCGATGGAAATTAAAAAAAATTATTGGTAAGTTAGTTGGGCTGTAAGCAAATAAACAAAAACCCCAGATGTGGCAGCATCTAGGGTTTTCACATCAACCACGTCGAAAAAATTGATTAGGAAGACATGAACAGTATAACTAACGACTTACTTAATTCCAGTATTGATAATGCTCAAAACGGGTTTTTAAACACAAAACAGGGTGTTTTAAACACTGGAAGTGATATTTTAAACACAAATGAACGACATGCAGAGATTCAAAATGACAGCATTGATTTCATAAAAGCATTAGGTCGAGGCAGGTTTATACTATCTACGATCAATGAAAATGAGTTGAAGCTGTTGCGAATTGAAGAAACTGATTTTGTTACAAGCCTTGGTAGAGTTGCAGACCATATTTCATCTGCAATAAATCCGAAACGAGACGAACTGGAACGGATCATGTCAGTTGTGAAAAAACGGCTTGAATCAGTAAATTGACAGAAAGGCGCTTCGGCGTCTTTTTTATTGGCGCTGGCGCCAAAGTCGACAGACAAAAGCCTATCTAAAGTGACCGGTCACTGACACCGGTCGCCGCCAGCAAATGAATAATATCTCATCGACACATCTGCAAAAGCTGCTGTTTCTGCCAGTAAAAACGCATCATGCAAAAACTGCAAGGATCTGCATGAAAGTGCAAGGATCTCGAAACGATCTGAATTTCACACGCGGCCGCCGCTGGCGCCTGATAGCGGTGATCGGGAATAGTCATGCACCTGCATGAAAACCACCACAAAAAGCCCGCAGGCGTGGCGGGGTCACGAGGGCGCGCGCTCGGTGTTGGTTGATGTATTTTCAGGTTCTGGGGGTAGGCATGGGGTTGACGCAGATCGCAGGCAAAAAAAGACCGCCATCGTGGCGGTCAGGGGCAGGCTGAGTTGATTAGGGAGTGGCAGCAGCCAGTGCATAGGGCTTGAAGCGGATCACCTCTTCACCAATCCATTCGTTAACTGATGTCATCATGACACGCAGACTTTCCAGTTCGGTTGCATCAAACACCTGGGCAGCTTTGTTGGCATCACCAAAACCGCCTGTGTTGTTAGGGATGATCCCCATCAGTTGAGGCGGCACTCGATGTGCGGCCAGTTGGTCATCACGGCTAACATTTTTGATGGATAGGAATTCATCCTTCGCCGCGACTTCGGCAACAGGGATAAGTTTCAAACCGTCTTTGTTTCCGCCCGGGGCATAGAGAAACAGGTTACGGAAATTGCCTGGGCCTTTGCTGTTTTTCAATGCTGATTTCAGATCGGTAATATCACGTTCATCTTGCATGGCATCAGTCAGATAGAGGATGAAACCGGCATGACTCCCATTCTCATAATAGCGGCGGCGAAACAGCGTGGCCGACTCATTCAACAGGCTGCTGTTCATACTGGCCACGTAATCGGGGATGCCATAAATCTCCTGATTCACATCGCATTCTTTTAGATGGAACACATCACCGGCTGGTAACTCTTCCTCGGTAGTCCAGTTCGGATTCCACCAGTAGCGATCAAGGTCAACACCACGGCGGGTATATTTTGCAGGAAGGTTCTTAAGCGCTAATGGTTTGTGAAGGCGATTATTGAAACGCTGCAGATACCCATTACCAAAAGTCAGGAAGTCCATGGCCCACGCAGTAAATTCATGGGTGTTAAGTAGCGGGTGAGGGATAAAGCAGGAACGGAGGATATTACGTTTTACCTGAATAGCAGAGGCATGATGCACAGCAGCTTTATATATTCTGGCTAAACCAGTAAGACTTAACGGCGGTTCATAGTATTTACCGTTGTGCATTGCTTCCATGTAATCGAACACTTCACGCTGAGAAAGCACAGGCATCGGATCACCGAATGAAAACGCTTCATATTTTGACGGGGTAGCCGTCTGTTCGGTAGGTGTTTCACTCATTCGTAAATCTCCAAAAATCCTGAATTAGTTGAGTTGGTGCCTTCAAGCGGTTCATTGCTCAGTGCATGCATTGTTGCCCATGCGATATCGGCATGGCTGGTTTCATCAGAACGGCTGGCTTCATAAGTGGGGGCTCGTCCTGATGCAGTGAGGGTTTTGCGAATAGACATGAATGAGTGGGCGAGGTCAGTCCAGCCTGCATCGAATTCGAGACGGCCTTTACTGATCACATCATAGGCCTTCATTACCAGTCGACTTTTCACCATAGGGTTATATTGGAATGAACGAACAGCTGGGAAGAACTGCTTCACCAGCTGGTAGACGCCTTCACCAATGCCGGTCACATCAATGCCGATATACATGACGTTATATCGTTGGGTCATGGCTTTAATGGCCATTGATTGCGCCTGAAAATCCATGCCTTTCCATTGGTGCTTTTCCAGTACGCGGAATTTACCGCCGGATACTAATGGCGGTGCGATAACCACACAGCCGGCGGAGTCGCCTTGACCGCCTTTTGCCGGGTCATATCCGATCCAGACGGGGCGATTAGCAAATGGTCGTATCGCAAACGGCTTCACGTCGTCCCATAATTCCCAACTATCGACCATGCATTTCTGCATCATCGGCATAGGGAATATGGATGATGTGTCGTCGATAAATTCACACATCAGCAGGTTCTGATATTCATCTGGGCTGTATTCCAGACGTAGTTGATCTAAGTCGAACAGGTTACAGCCACCACGAACGGCATCTTCTACAGTAATGATTTGCCGCCATTGACCATCGGCACAGAGCCGACCGGCTGACAGATTGGCATGTGATAGGTCAATTTCAACGCGCTCAGATTTACTGCGGCCACGGTTAAACAACGCACCAGACCAGAATGGATAAGCATCGTGTGTCAGGCTGGACGGGGTAGAAAAATAAGTCTGACGCCAGTGTTTATGAATGGCCATACCGGAGGCGACTTTGCGTAATTCCTGAAATTTATGGATCCAGAAATATTCATCTAGGTAGAGATTGCCGTGGTAAGACTGTGCGGTTCTGGCATTGGTACCGAGAAAATAGAGTGTGGCCCCATTGGGTAAAACAATCGGGTCGCCACGTAATTCAACGCCAGTAACATCTTTGACGAACTGAATGATGTATTGCTTGAATACGTGTGCCTGAGCCTTGCTGGCAGACAGAAATATCTGATTACGCCCTGTTTGCAGGGCATCATCAAATGCCTCATGCGCAAAATAATAGGTCGCCCCGATCTGGCGGCTTTTTAAAATATCCCGGATGCGGTGTTGCAGACCGGCCTGATGCCAGTGCCGTTGATAATCGAACATCGACTCAAGAAAGGAGTCGTGGATCTTATCGGTCAGTTCATCAATAAAGGCATTTTTTTCCGGCTGCTTTTTCGGCCCCTTGTTGCGGTTGGCAACATTCGGGTTCAAGTCAGCCTCATTACCATCAGGTTTGCCGTATTTATTGATCCGGGCTATCCGTTCCAGCTGCCGACCTAATAGGTCAATTTCTTTGAAATCACGCCCGTCTTTTTCATCCTTCATGATCAGCTGAGTCAGGCGGGCTTCCAGCGTGGCATCAACTCTGTCAATCGGGCGGGCCGCATCCCACTCATCACGTTTTTTCCATGAGTGCAGGGTAGGTTCAGGAATATCCAACATCTCTGCAATACGGCAGACCTTATAGCCTTGCCAATACAGGTTACGTGCCTGATTCCGTGGGTCTAAATCTGGATTTATGTTCATGCCCGTAGTGTAAGAGCCGAAACTGATTGGCAGGACTCGTTCATGTTGTGACAAGGGGGCGCCACAACAGGCGCAAATTGACCGATAAGCCCAAACAGTTCGACCATTCACGCATTCAGATCACAACGATCACAGCAAGGGCGTTGCAATGGCAGATAAAACCAAATCCAAATTTTTCCGCGTCGCAGTAGAAGGTGATACCACCGATAAGCGCGAAATTTCACGCTCTGATATTGAGCAAATGGCCGCATCATTTAATCAGCAAACTTATGGTGCTCGCGTATGGCTTGAACACATGCGCGGTTATCTGCCTGATTCGCCATTTCGTGCATACGGCGATGTCGTAGCAGTTAAAGCAGAAGAAATCACCGATGGTGATTTAAAAGGTAAGTTAGCGCTATTTGCACAGATCGACCCAACAGCCGATCTGGTAGCCATGAACAAGTCACGCCAAAAAATTTACACATCCATTGAATTGCAGCCAAATTTCCCTGCTACAAATGGGTCTTATCTGGTTGGTCTGGCAGTAACAGATTCACCGGCCAGTTTAGGCACAGAAATGCTGGCATTCAGCGCAAATGCACAAGTAAACCCACTGGCAGCACGAAAACAATCACCAGAAAACATGTTCACCGCCGCGGCTGAAACAGTTATCGAATTTGAAGACCAAGCCGAAAAAATCAGCCTGTTTTCAAAAGTGTCTGAATTGCTCGGGTTGGCGCAGCCAAAAAACAAAGCCGACCTTTCAGATGTAAACAAGGCGGTGGAAGCCGTCGCCACGGCGGTTGTTGGTGAACAGGCCGAGCGTGAAAAAGTTAAAACAGAATTTAACAAACAAATCGGTGAATTAACCAAGCAGCTGTCTGCACAAAAAGATGCGTTCAATGAGCTGAAAGACCAACTGGCAAAAGAACCAGAGCACAAGTTCACACGCACCACGGCAAGCGGCGGGGATAACCTGATCGAAACCGATTGCTAACGGAGAAGTATAAATATGCGTAATGATACACGTGTGATGTTCAACAAATTCACTCATAAACTGGCTGCGTTAAATTCAGTTGAATCAGCCAGAGAGAGCTTCAGTATTGAGCCAAGCGTCCAGCAAAAGCTGGAAACAAAAATGCAGGAATCAGTAGAATTCCTTGGCATGATCAATATTGTTCCAGTTGATGAAATGAAAGGCGAAAAGGTAGGCATTGGCATTAGTAGCACTATTGCCGGTCGTACCGATACATCGACAAAAGACCGCTCACCAAGCGATCCAACTGCACTGCAAAATCATAAGTACGAATGTTATCAAACCAATTATGACACGATGGTTGGTTATGCAAAATTAGATGCCTGGGCGAAGTTTCCAGATTTTCAAACTCGCTTACGTGATGCAATTCTAACTCGTCAGGGGTTAGATCGAATCATGATTGGCTTCAATGGTGTCAGTGCTGCCAATGATACAAACAGAACAGAAAACCCACTGCTACAAGATGTAAATATCGGTTGGATTGAACTTACCAGAAAAGATAAGCCGTCTCAGGTTATGAGTGAAGTTGATGCTGATTCTGGGAAAATTTATATCTACCAGCCAAAAAATGATGAAGACGTTAAGGAAGGTGATTATACCAGCCTGGACGCATTAGTTTTTGATCTCGTGAATCACAAAATAGCACCATGGTATCAAGACGATACAGAGTTGGTTGCTATTTGTGGTCGCAAGATGTTGTCAGATAAATATTTCCCGATCATCTCAAATGCAGGTGCTAATACTGAAAAGTTGGCAGGTCAAGTTCTTGTAAGCCAGAAACAGATCGGTGGTTTAAAGGCTGTACGTGTGCCATTCGTTCCGGATGATACGGTGATCGTAACCAAGTTGGATAACTTGTCTATTTATTGGCAATCAGGTAGCCGCCGTCGTCAGGTTGAAGATGAACCAAAACGTAATCGCATTGTGAATTGGGAATCATCCAATGACGCATATGTAGTTGAAGACTACGACTGCATCGCAATCGCCGAAAATATCACAATGACTGAAAAACCTGTTGTGGGTGGCTAATGAAAACGCCAGCACAGCGTCACTCAGAGCGTGTTAATGCTGCCCTATCCGGGGCAGCAAATCCGCAGTTAGACAGAGCTTCCGCCACTCAGTATGAACTCATGCTGATGCAGCTGGCGGAACATCGTCGCAGTCTGAAACAGATCCAAAGCATCGAACGCAAAATCGAAGTGAAGCGCAAATTACTGCCGGAATATGACGCCTATGTGCAGGGTGTTCTGCAAGGTAAGAGCGGTCGCCAAGATGATGTGCTGATGACCATTCTGGTCTGGTATATCGACACAGGTGCCATCGAAAAAGCATTGGCGGTTGCCGAATATGCATTGCAATACGGGCTACAAACGCCAGACCGCTATGAGCGCAGCACCGCCTGTCTGATTGCAGAAGAAATTGCCGACACCGCCTTAAAACTGATGGAAGGCGAAAATGCTGTTTCATCAGAGTTAATCGGTCACGCCATTTCAATGACGGAAAGTCACGATATGTTCGATCAGGTTCGGGCTCGTTTGTTGAAAGCCTACGGTATGAGCCTGACAAAATCAGGTCTTCTGGAAAGGGCAATTGAACCCCTCAAACGAGCACTGGAACTGGATGAACGATGCGGCGTTAAAAAACTCATCGAACAGACCGAGCGTGAAGTGAAAAAGAACAGCGTAACGCCGGAAGTAACACCTGCTGAAACAGAAGAAAAAGCAGCAGAAGAAACACCGGCCAGCTAACCGAGCGTACCCCGCACACTGGGCGGCTCAGGTGGATGACTGATTTATCAATTCTGAAACCTGACCACCGCCCATCAACAGGAGGCACCAGTGTCATTTATTACGTCACCCTCGCCAGAAGATGAAACCAGCATCATATCAAACAGTCAGTTTTGGCCTGACATTGATATTAGTGTGCTGCGTTCCGCTATCCGGTTAGATGGAACAGTCACCGAACCACGACTCATACACGCCGTAATAAATGCCATTGCCTGGGTAAATCAGGATTTAGCCGACTGGCGCAAAGAACAGCAAGCCATCGGCATAAATTCACTAACCAATGTTGAAGCAGATCAAATCAACCATGAAAGCATACTAATTCAGCACTACTTACGTGCCGTTTATGCCATGACAAAAGCCAATCTGATTGAGCATTACCGAGACTTTGATTCAACCGGCGATGGGCATAAAGCCGCCGATAAATTGGAGCTGAGCGCTGATGACCTATATCGCGATGCTCGGTTTGCCATAAGAGACATTATTGGACAGTCACACACAACCGTGGAACTGATCTGATGAAAGTCAGAAGCGTGCAAGGTGATTCCATCGATCTGATTTGTTTCAGGTATTACGGCAGAACTGCCGGGGTAACCGAGGAGGTGATAGAGGCAAATCCAGCATTGGTAAACATCGGGCCGATCTTACCAATCGGCACAGAAATCTATTTACCAGAGCAAACCACATCAGCCGAAAAAACAACAATCTCGCTCTGGGATTAGAAGGATAAATGAATGCCAAGTAAAGACCCACAAAACTACAGCCTTCTTGCATATATGGCCTTTGCTGTCCTGAGCCTATGGGGTGGTGTTGTGGCTTATCTGCGGACGATTCAGAAATATGGTCGTGCATTTAAATGGGGTGAGTTGTTTATCCAACTGTCGGTTTCAGGCTTTGTAGGTGTGCTGACGTTGCTGCTGATGTGGTATTTCAAAGCGCCGTTACCGCTGTGCGGTTTTCTGACTGGAATGTCTGGATTTATGGGGTCAAAGGCGTTGGAGATTTACGAAAAGCGCTATTCATCAACCATGAATAGCGAACTGTAATTAGGCGGGGATAGAGACATGCAATCGTTAAAAAAAGGCGCTACCGGTTCAGCAGTGCGTGATCTGCAACGCAAGCTGAAAGAGTTGGGTTACAAAGTTGAAGTCGATAGCTGGTTTGGCGATGAAACCTATCAGGCCGTTATCGATTTCCAGAAAAAGAACAATCTCACTGCGATTGGTGAAGTAGGGCCAAGAACAAGAGCTGCGCTGTTTGGTGGCGCAAATTCAAAATCACTTAAAGCCAGCGATCTTGAAAATGCAGCCCAGCTGCTAGGTGTTTCCATCGCGACAGTGGCTTCGATCGCGCAAGTAGAAAGCGCCGGTGATGGATTCGACTCGATTGGTCGGCCAGATATTTTGTTTGAGCGACACAAGTTCTACCAACAACTAATTGCCAACGGAACACCAGAAGCAAAGGTCAACGAACTCGCAGACCGTATGCCAAATATCGTGAATCAGAAACGCGGTGGTTATATAGGCGGCGCGGGTGAGTTCGGTCGTTTTGCATCCGCGAGTCAGATCGATGAGACCAGCGCAATTGAATCATGTAGCTGGGGTATGTTCCAGATCATGGGCTATCACTGGGCGCGTCTGGGTTATATCGATGCGCAAGATTTCAAACTGCATATGCAGGAATCAGAAGGTGAACAACTGCAGGCATTCTGCAAATTTATTCTGACCGATAAAAAACTGCACAAAGCCGTGAAAGATAATAACTGGCCGGTTGTTGCTGAAATCTATAACGGGCCTGCATACAAAGAAAACCACTATGACGTAAAACTGGCGCGGGCATTTGAACAGCTCAGCGCCGTCTATCCAGTGGCTGAACAACAGCCAGCAGCACAAGGGGAAAGCAATGCTTAAAACAATGGTACAAGGTCTGGTTTTATACGGCTTACGCCGATTAAAAGAGCCATCAACATGGCAAGGTCTTGTGTTAGGTGCAACCGCAGTTGGTGTGCATGTTTCACCAGAAATGGCGAACTACATCATGACGATCGGTATCGGTGTAGCTGGTTTAGTCACCACCGTGCTGCCTGACAGTTTCATCAAGTAAACACGAGGGCGGAAGCGCCCTTTTTTGCATCAGATGATCAAGGGAAACCTCATGGTGGAAATAAATAAAATAATCATTCCAGAAGACGGTGCAATCATTCAAGTGGGTGGACAAACCACAATAGAAGAAATGACGCAGCTGAGAGATGCATTATGTGCTGTGTGGACTGACAGAAAATTTATTCTGTATCGTGGAGATGATATTGCTCTGGCTGATGAAGAAACGATGAACAAACTTGGCTGGTTCAGAAAGGAAATTTCCGAGTGAATAAGCCCGGTGAAATACGAACACTGCTGACAAAAGCAGTTTCACACCTGAAAAAGAACCCCGAGTCGCTACATATTTTTGTCGAGAACGGAAATATCAATGCTACCGGTGCCGGGCTTAATCTCTCTTTTGAATATCAATTCGACCTGCTGATTTTGGTAACAGATTTTGCAGGCCATGCAGATTCGTTGATCGTGCCATTGCTGGCATGGTGCAGAGATAACCAGCCAGAAATATTGATGAACCCTGATCGCCGTGATGGTTTCAAATTCAAAGCCGAACAGCTGAATAACAACACCGCTGATGTCGAAATAACGCTGAAACTCACGGAGCGGGTAAAAGTTTACCCAGGTGAAAATGGCGCTGTGAACATCGAACATTTACCTGAACCACCACTGCTTGGCGCGACGGACGGAATTACATGGCAAATCATGGCGAATGATGACTAATGTCAGAGCTAAACCCACTCATTGACCGCTTGAACGGCATCATCCAAAGCGCATCACCCAGCGCCAGAAAATCACTGGCCAAAGAAATTGCCACCAAGATAAGAACAAGCCAGGCAGCACGCATCAAAGACAACAAAAATCCAGATGGCAGTGCATACGCAGAACGAAAACCTCAAAGGTTACGAGCCAAAAAAGGCGCTATTCATCGTCGTATGTTTCAAAAACTAATCCGGGCTAAATGGTTAAAAGCCAAAACTAACGCCACAGAAGCCAGCATTGAATTTATTGGCAGGGCTGGGCGTATTGCCCGTGTTAGCCAATATGGTTTACGCGACAAAGTGAATAAGCGCGGGTTAGAAGTGCAATACCAACAACGTGAACTGCTAGGGCTGACAGAAACCGAAATTGACATGATCGAAGATATCGTCATTAGCAGCATGACAGAGTGGTGATGTTGTAACTGACAAGCATCACAACAGCAAAAACTAGCCTAATAAAACCAGCACACCAATCATTGGCGCATGAACGAAGACCTGATCGATTTACTGCGCCGTCTGGAAAACCTGATCCGCATTGGAACCATTATTGATGTGGATTTATCGGGTGAAATCCCGCTCTACCGAGTTAAGACCGGCGAACTTAAAACTGACTGGATAGCCGCAACTACCCAGCGAGCTGGCACAGCCAAAAAATCACATGCCTACACCAAAGGCGAACAGGTTGTACTAATGGCGCCATCGGGTGATATGGGGGCCGCAATGATTTTCCATGCACTGAATAGCGATGCGAATCCGTCCCCAGATAACCACCCGACACGGGATAGAACCGTTTATCCAGATGGTGCTGTCATTGAATATGACCCATCATCAGGTGCTTTAGATATAACAGGAATTCAGAGGATCACCATTCAGGCCGGAGTAATAGTAACGATTGACTGCCCGGAATCAAAATTCACTGGGAATGTGGAAATAGATGGTAATGCGTTGGTGAAACAAGTTCTGACCTATAAAGGCGGATTAACCAATGGCGATTCAGGCGCTAGCACAACGATTAAAGGGAACATTAACCATAGTGATGGTGATTTAAACAGCAACGGAGTTGTTGTGCATAGTCACCATCATAGCGGTGTAGAAGCCGGTTCTGCCGAGTCAGGAGATCCGGTATGAGCTGGTCAGGAATGAACAAATCAGATGGTTCGACGATCAGTGATATTGACCATATTCGTCAATCCATCACGGACATTCTGACAACTCCAGTGGGTTCGCGTGTTATGCGCCGTGAATATGGCTCCGATATTTTCACATTGCTAGATGCGCCAATAAACGGCGCAACGAAAATGCGCATTATGGCAGCCACAGTCATGGCAATTATTAATTGGGAACCAAGAGTCAAAGTCACCAGCATGAGCCCGACAATAACGATGAATGGTGAAATGGCTCTGTATATCGAATTTGAACGTCAGGACGGGTCGCGCACCAAAAGCAGTGCAGAAGTCAATTTAGGAGTGGCAGCATGATTGATCTGTCACTACTGGCCGCCCCAACAGTTATTGAATCACTCGATTATGAAAGCATTCTTGCAGAGCGAAAAGCTTATTTCGTCAGCCTTTATCCTGCAGATGAACAAGCCAATATCACTGCAACATTATCGTTGGAATCAGAACCAATCGTTAAATTGCTGCAAGAAAATGCATATCGTGAACTGCTACTGAGAAGCCGAGTAAATAACGCAGCCATTGCAGTCATGTTGGCATTCGCCAAAGACAGTGATTTAGACCAGCTGGGTGCAAATGTCGATGTTGAGCGACTGATAATTACAGCGGCAGATGATACAGCCATACCGCCAGTCGATGCTGTTTATGAAAATGATGACGACTACCGATATCGCATTCAATTGTCATTCGATGCATACACCACCGCTGGAAGCACAGAAAGTTACATCTTCCATGGCCGAAGTGCTGATGGTGACGTGAAAGATATAAACCCGATATCACCAATGCCGGGTGTAGTCACCGTCTACGTGCTTTCCAGAACGGGCGATGGCACTGCATCAGAAGAACTGATCGCAAAAGTAGATGCGGCATTGAACAAAGAAAAAATCCGCCCAATGACAGATCAAGTGACTGTTCAGTCAGCGGCGATATTGAATTACACCGTTGATGCTGAATTAGTTCTGTTTCAGGGCCCAGACCCAACAGTAGTTGAAGCTGCTGCATTAAATGCATTAGCCGAATATACCGATGCACAACGGAAAATCGGCTACGACATCACACTCGACGGAATATACAAAGCCTTGCGTCAAACTGGTGTTCAGAAAGTAAATCTGACGAACCCAACATCTCACATATCCATCGGCGATGGTCAGGCCGGTTATTGCACTGCGATGAATATCACGATAGCAGGTGCAGGCAATGGCTGATTTATTACCAAAAAACAGCACCACGCTGGAAAAGAATCTGTCAACGACAACAGATTTTTCAGGTATTGACGTACCAATTCGCGATGTGTGGAACACAGATAAATGCCCACTCACGTTGTTACCGTGGCTGGCATGGGCATTTAGTGTCGACGAATGGGATGCATCATGGACTGAGCAACAAAAACGCGATGCCATCAAAGCCAGTTACAGCGTGCATCGGCATAAAGGAACAATTGGCGCAGTAAAAGCAGCATTGGCAGCATTGGGTTTTTCTGTGCGTGTTCAAGAGTGGTTCAATCAGATACCTTATGGTGAACCATACACATTCAAATTATTAATAGCTATTGATCAAGTTGGGTTTGATTTTGATGGCCTGAAAAAAATGCAGAAAGTAGTTAATTCTGCAAAGAACATACGATCTCATATAGCGAAGATTGAACCAATTATCAACAGCATGACATCTGGATATGCTGGATCAATTGTTTGCATTGGAAATGAAATCACAGTGAAAAATGAGCCATCAATGATCGTAATTAATGAAGTTTCCGTTATTGTCTAGGGAGATTAAAGGTGGAATTGAAGAGCTATTTTGCACAAGATTCTCAGGGGAATATCATCCCGAATGCAAATGTTTATATTTATGCAGCAGGAACACAGGAACTCATTCAAAACTTAAAAGATGGCAATGAAAATGAACTTAATAATCCATTTCAAGCCAATGAAAATGGATTAATACAGTTATATGCGCCAAATGGTATTTATGACATGCGTGTTACATCAGGTATTAGAGAATATACGCTGCGTATCTCATTTAATGATGTTTCTGATTTATTGAACTATAAAGCAGAAAAAAACGGATCTGAAACAGAAGCTTTTAGTGTTGCAGTGGCGACAAATGGCGGCAATGCAACTCCAAAAGCACAAGTTGAGCAGATGATTAATGATGCTATTGTTGGCGTATCAACATCAGTACAACAAAAAGAAAAACTGCTTATTGCTCATCGCGGTTTCATGGGTATTTATCCAGAAAACACGATGGCCGCATTTAGATCAGCGTTATACGACGGCGCTGATGCATTGGAAACAGATGTATCAATTACATCTGACGGATATCGCGTGTTACTGCATGATTCGACCGTTGATCGAACATCAAGTGGCACTGGAACCATCACAAGTCTGACGTTCGCCTATGTACGCGGGTTGGATTTCGGAGGAGACTTTAACGCGATCTACGCTGGAGAGAGAATTCCTGAACTGTCTGAGCTGCTTGCGTTATGCAGAGATAATGGCGTTACATGCTGGCCTGAAATTAAAAACGTCAGATCTAATACAGATATAGATCTCATTGTGAGTGACATTGTTAGCGCTGGAATGTCTGACTATGTTGTTGTTCAGAGCTTCAGTCTGTCGCAACTGCAGTATCTGCGAACGCTTAATCAAAAAATCAAGGTTGGATTCTTAGTCGGTACACCAACGACAGAGCAATACGACGCACTGCAAGCAATAAAGCCTGCTTACCTGTTACCAAGCTATACCTCTGTAAACAGCGCAATGGTCACTGAATGCAAGTTGCGAGGACTAGATATTGCGACATGGACTGTCGACCTTTCATCCATAAAAAAAAGTATGGAGCAACTTGGTGTTACTAAAATAATGTCAAATTACAACCTAGGGGAAAAATAATGCAGTTAATGTGCGACAAAACATTTTCTCTGGGGCAATGGATTTTATCATCCACTGGATCAGGAACATATTCTGTAACTAATGGGCGAGCTGTTTTTTCAGGTGCAAATGTGCAGCTATACACTCCATTCCTGATAAAACCAGGCGAAACCCTGAAATTTAGTGTGATGGTAAAATGCACCGTATATGGTGCGATAGTCGCACTGGATATAGAAGATAAGTCAGAGGGTGTTTACGATAAGATTTTTATTGATGTAAAACCGGCATTTGATAGATACGAGGTGTCATATACATGTCCGCTAACTAAAACAGACGGTGCTGTTGTTCTCTGCGTACTTGGAAACAGCGCCTATGGTTCTGCGTCAACTGGTAGTGTTTTCTACGACCCGCAGGTTGAAATAGTCGGGCATAAAATTTCATCTGCACCACTAAGAACCATAGCTGCAGGGCTATTACGAATAACCAGCACGGCAAAAGACATCCATCCTAATTTCTTTTCATGTGGGGTGTATTCAATTTCTGTCGGAACAACTGAAGTAACAGTCACGCTTGACCATGTTTACTCGACTCCATCAGAGTCATTTACACCAAAAAGACCACTTGTGTTCGTGTCCAGCACAAACGATGGAGTGGCAAAAATGGTAACAGCTGGGACGGTTGGTACTGACGCCAATGGCAGAGCGTTTTTTAGAATAAAGATGTGGGATGCTGCAGGCGTAGTAATTAATCCATCAACAGTCACAGCTGGTAATGATGCATATGTATTTTTCGAAGTTAAAGCGCCGTAGGTATCAGCCATGAAATTCAGCACTATTCATACAGCATATGGTTTAAGTCAGTTATCAGCTGCCGAAGCGTCAGGAATACCAATAAACATGACACACATGGCTATTGGTGACGGTAACGGAAATGAAGTCACGCCGTCAGAGTCGCAAGCTACACTGGTTCGAGAGGTATTCAGAACCACAGTTAACCGTGTGTATCAATCACCGGATGACGAAGCGCTATTTACGGCGGAAATGATTATACCGGCCAGCGCTGGCGGTTTCACCATGCGAGAAGTTGGCGTGTTTGACGCAAACGGCAGCTTGTTTGTCGTGGGAAACATGCCTGAGACATACAAGCCGACAGACGGGGATGGGGCTTATTCAGATACGATTGTTCGTGTCGAATTTAAAGTAGGCAACGCAAGTACTGTCACCGTTCAAATTGATCCTAATGTAGCGGTCGCCACACAGACATGGATAAAAAATAACATAACTGCAGCATTCCTTCTGCCTGGAGGGACAACACACCAGGTGTTGCGTAAAAAATCAAACACAGATGGCGATACAGAATGGGCTGACCAGACCGATGTTAGCGTCTATGTTGATATGATTGAAGAAACACAGACGCTGGTAGCAGATCAAACGGTTGTGGATTGGTTGACAGTTACGAATGCAGGGCTGGCAATCTATATCGAAGGCGTTCGTTTGCGCGGAGACCAATGGACACCAGACAGTAGCATCAATACGCGCGTAACATTGGATCAGCCATATCCTGATGGAACCAAGATCACTGGCGTACAAAATGAACCAGCAAATTCATTGCCTGATCCGTTAGTTAAAGACAAGAACTTGGTGGATGTGCCGGACAAGTCAGAAGCAAGAAAAAATCTTGATGTATTTAGCAAGGCAGAGACAAAACAGATGGCTCCTGCAGGATCAGTTGTTGCTTTTGCAAGAAACACTGCACCTGCAGGATGGTTAAAGGCCAACGGCGCAGCAGTATCGCGCACTGCATATGCCGATCTATTCGCCGCCATAGGAACCACGTTCGGAATTGGTGATGGATTTAACACGTTTAATCTGCCCGATCTGAGAGGCGAATTCATTCGAGGATGGGATGACGGAAGGGGTGCGGATAGTGACCGTGTGTTCGGATCCAGCCAGCGAGGAACAGTCGTATCGTTTGATACAAACACCACTGATAACATCATATCTGGCGCGGCGGGGTTGGTGAATACAAGCTCACAAACGAACGAATCTATAGATGCGGATAATATATCCGGCGGATCAAGTTATACGACATGTGTGTCGCCGCAAACAACATTATCGAAACAGATTAATTACGGTGTAGGTAGAGCACGTCCGCGCAACATCGCATTACTCGCCTGTATAAAATACTGAGGTAACATGATGAGTAAAACAGCCTATCAGTACGATAACGCCGGTTTATTTACAGGCACAACAACTGCCGACGAAAGCCCATTAGAGCCGGGTGTTTTTCTGTTACCTGCACGTTGCACATTCATTGCACCACCAACAGACATTCAAGACTCGCAATGGCCACGCTGGAACGGTGCATCATGGAATTTAATCAATAAGCCGGTAACACCAGAAATCAGCGCAGCAGATAAACTGAAAGCCTTCCTTTCTCAAAACCCAGATGTGGCCGCGCTCATCAATACCTGATTGTTGTAACAACAAACCACCACAACACCGCTTGATAACCGCATCACATAGCAGGTGGCATCATCTCCGTAACTCCCTAATCCGGATCAAATGGAGATATGCCACATGGCAACTGATTACCACCACGGTGTCCGCGTCGTTGAAGTTAACGACGGCACGCGCACTATTCGCACTGTCTCAACGGCAGTCATTGGGCTTGTATGCACGGCAGAAGATGCCGATGCAGGCGCTTTCCCACTGAATGAACCTGTTCTTGTCACCAACGTAAATACGGCCATTGGCAAAGCCGGTGTGCTCGGTACATTGTCGAAATCACTCGATGCTATTGCTGACCAAACCACGCCTATTATTGTCGTTGTTCGTGTCGCAGAAGGTGCGAATGCATCTGAAACAACCAGCAATCTGATTGGCACTACGACTCCAGCAGGTAAATACACCGGCATGAAAGCGTTGCTGGCAGCACAGACAAAACTGTCTGTTAAACCACGCATTCTTGGTGTGCCGGGTCTGGACAGCCTGCCAGTGGCCACCGAACTGGTTAGTATTGCGCAGAAGCTTCGTGGCTTCGCCTATGTGAATGCCTATGGTTGTGAAACCAAAGAAGCTGCCGTTGCCTATCGTGATAATTTTGGTGCCCGTGAAGTCATGGTGATCTGGCCGGACTTTATCAGTTGGGACACTACCGCCAATGCGAATACCACCACATGGGCTGTTGCCCGTGCACTCGGCATGCGAGCCAAAATTGACGAAGAAACGGGCTGGCATAAAACACTGTCAAACGTCACCGTCAATGGTGTAACCGGCATTTCAAAAGACGTGTACTGGGATCTGCAGCTACCTACCACTGATGCCGGTTACCTGAACGAAAACGAAGTCACTACGCTAATTCAGCAAGGTGGTTTCCGTTTCTGGGGTTCCCGTACCTGTTCTGAAGACCCGTTATTCTGTTTTGAAAACTACACGCGCACCGCGCAAGTGCTGGCAGACACCATTGCCGAAGCACACATGTGGGCTGTCGATAAGCCCATCACGTCAACACTGGTGAAAGACATTATCGAAGGCATCAATGCCAAGTTCCGCGAACTGAAATCACTGGGCTACATCGTCGACGGTAAAGCCTGGTTCAACACCGAACTGAACAGTGAAACCTCACTGAAATCAGGCAAGTTGTATATCGATTACGACTACACGCCAGTGCCACCGCTTGAAAACCTGCTGTTCCAACAGCGTATCACTGACACCTATCTGGCCGATTTCGCCAGCAAGATCACAGCGTAAGGGGATAAACCATGGGTCTGCCTCGTAAATTAAAAAACATGAACCTCTTTGCTGACGGCGATAACTGGCAAGGTCTGATGGAAGAGTTCACCACTGCAAAGCTGACAAAGAAATTTGAGAACTACCGGGCCGGCGGTATGGCCGGTGCCGTTGGCATCGACATGGGTTATGAAGATGACGCACTGAACACTGAAATCACATTAGGTGGTTTTGAAGTCAAAGCCCTGAAAAAGCACAGTGCTGCAAAACATAACGCGGTAATGCTGCGTTTTGCCGGGTCATTCCAGCGAGATGACACCGGTGAAATTTCAGCTGTTGAAATTGTTACCCGTGGGCGCATCAAAGAATTTGATAACGGCAATTACAAGGTTGCAGATAATTCGACCATGAAGCTGTCGATGGTAAACACCTACTACAAAGTGGTTGTTGATGGTGAAACCGTCATTGAAATCGACACAGTGAACATGGTCGAAATTGTCAATGGTGAAGACATGATGGCCGAACACCGCGCCGCCATCGGTCTGTAATTCAACGCTGCCGGGTAACGCCGGCAGATTTTTAAAAAATCAGGGGAAACGCAATGTCAGAACCAATTATCAAAATCGTAAATTTAAATTCACCGATCACCCGTGGTGAAAACCGCATTACTGAAATCAAAGTGCAAAAACCAGCTTCTGGTCAGCTGCGCGGTGTCAGCCTGAAAGCGCTGCTTGAAATGGAAGTTGACGACATATGCAAAGTGCTGCCACGCATCACGCAACCAACATTAACCGACGAGGAAGTTCACCGGTTAGATCCTGCTGACCTGACACAATTTGGTATCGAGGTGGTTAATTTTTTGTTACCGAAGGAAGCATCAACGGGCTTCCTGACTGCATAGAAGATGTCATGGCAAATATCGCTGTGATATTCCACTGGCCGCCCTCTGAAATGGCGGCTTTTTCACTTTCAGAGCTGCTGCAGTGGCACGATAAAGCAATAGAGAGAGCGCCGAAGAATGAATAACCTACAACTAAAAATCATTCTCTCTGCAGCAGATAAGCTGCTGACTCCACTGAAAAGAAATTTACAGGGCAGTAAGCAGCTGGCTGCGGGTTTGCAGCAGGCAAAGAAATACGCACAGGAACTGAATAATCAGAATCTGGATGTCACTAAATACCGCAATTTAAGCCGTTCAATCGGCATCACTGCCAATGAATTGAAAACAGCCAGAGCCAGAGCAGAAGAACTGGCAAAGGGGATCAACTCAACTAACGCACCAACAAAAGCCATGATCAGAGAATTTGACCGGGCTAAAACCGTCGTTAATGAGTTGCAAGGAAAACAAACGGCACAAATAAGTCAGCAGCAACGTTTGCGCGAAAGTATGAAAAACTCAGGCATTGACGTAAAACGTCTGGCCTCAGAACAGCGACGCCTAAAGTTAGACATGCAATCGGCAAACACGGCTGTCGATCAGCAGCGTAAAAAATTAGACCAGCTAAACGAAACACAGAAGCGCCTGCATGCAGCCAGAGCCAGCTACCAAAAGACCAAAGAACTGCAGGGAAAAATGGCAGGCACCGGTGCCGGTATGATTGCCACGGGCGCCACCATGTCATCACCTGTCATCGCGGCAGTGAAACAATACGCTGATTTTGAAGATGCCATGAAAGGTGTCGCCAAGCAGGTGGATGGGGCCAGAGATAGTAACGGAAAACTAACACCGACCTATTACGATATGGCAAAAGCCATTAAAGCGATCAGCGAACGTCTGCCGTCAGAGAATGGGGCTATTGATATTGCCGCACTGGTAGAAGGTGCCGCCAGAATGGGAATACAGGGAACCAATAACCTGTTGACCTTTGCCGAAGCCTCAGCGAAAGCATCCAAAGCCTTTGAACTGCCAGCCGGTGATCTGGCCGAGAACATGGGAAAGATAGCCAACCTTTATAAAATACCGATCAGCAATATTGAACAACTGGGCGATGTGATCAACTACCTCGACGACAACGCTCAATCAAAAGGCTCTGACATCATTGATGTGCTGCAACGCATGGGCGGTGTAGCCGACAAACTCAACTATAAAAAAGCCGCCGCTTTAGGTTCAACATTCCTGAGCTTAGGTGCGCAATCTGATGTTGCAGCCACTGCATCGATTGCCATGGTGCGAGAACTCTCTATTGCCACTATGCAAGGAGAACGCTTTCAGGCGGGAATGGACACTCTTGGGCTTTCACCTGAGAAGATGGAAGTAAACATGAGCAATGATGCCATGGGTACAATTATCAAAGTATTGGAGAAAATAAATAAGCTGAAAAAAGAAGACCAGATGCGTGTAACAACGCAACTATTTGGCAAGGAATATGGGAAAGACGCGGCAAAGTTGGCAAACAATTTAACCGAGTTGCATGATCAACTGAAACTGGTAAATGATGAAAAAGCCAAAGGATCCATGCAGCGTGAATCTGACATTGATGCCGATTCAATATCAGCACAGTGGACGTTGTTGAAATCAGGTATAGCCAACACTTTCAGCAGCCTTGGCAGCACACTGCGTACACCACTGATGGATATTCTGGGGCGGATAAAACAAATCACCATTGCCACACGACAGTGGATTGAAGAACACCCACGTCTTTCAGGTGCCATGTTAAAAGCACTCGCTGTTGTTTCTGCCATCACAGTTGGCATCGGTGGTCTATCTCTGGCAGTAGCAGCAATTCTTGGCCCATTGGCGCTGAATAAACTTATCTTTTCCACATTGGGAATAAAAGTGCTGCCTGTTTTATGGAAAGCACTCCAATTCGGCGGTGGCGTATTCCTATGGTTAGGTAGAATTGCAGCAGCGAACCCAGTTGGTTTATTGGTCACCGTACTCGCAGGGGCTGCGCTACTGATCTGGCAGAACTGGGATTGGGTTAAAGGCAAGTTTGGTGAGTTTTTCAAATGGATTGATGAAAAAGTGCAGGGCATGAAAAAGATGTTCAAAGACGTCTACGACATGATGCCTGATTCATTCAAAACAACCGTTGAAGTGCCGAAAAACTTTCAGCCAGGTGCTGCGATGCCATGGCAAACGCCAGCAGTGGCGGGCTTTGGTGGAATGATAACACCAACGAAACCAATCATGGCTGGTAAGTCGACCGTCATCCATGCGCCCGTTCATGCCCCCATCAACATCGTGACGCAGCCGGGGCAAGACCATAAAGCCATTGCTCATGAAGTACAAAAGCAACTGGAGGCTGCACAACGTAATGCCAGTAAACAGGCGCGTAGCCGACTATCAGACAGGGATTAATCATGCTGACTGAACTCTTATTAAAACAAAGTGTAGGCCCTTATAACCCGATGATGGCATTCGGCTATTTCGTGTTTAACCTCTACACCACGCCATATCAAACGCAGCAACATGACAAAGAATGGCGACACCCCAGTAACAGCCGCGTTGGTGCGCGGCCTTCTTATCAGTTCGTCGGGGTAGGTGAAGAGGTACAAACGTTATCTGGTGTGTTAATGCCCGAAATAACCGGTGGGCGCATTTCACTCGAACTGTTGGAAAAAATGGGCGACACCGGCAAGGCCTATCCACTCATTGAAGGAACGGGCCAGTTCTATGGCCTGTATATCGTCAGCAGCATATCAAAGACAAAAACTGAGTTTTTCAACGACGGTGCAGCCAGACGAATTGAATTCAGCGCCAAATTCACCCGCGTAGATGATAACGACAGAGGGGTGCTTGGCATTCTCAACGTCAGTGATATCGATTTTGGTAGCACGCTGGGTGGTCTGTTATGAGCATTTTAGACCAGATCTCAAACCCGCTTGATATGTTGCGCGGCACAGAACCGGTGCCAGCATACAAAATCACGATTGACGGCAAAGATATCACCACGCTGGTGAAGCCACGCCTGATGAGCCTGACATTAACCGATAACCGCGGTTTTGAAGCCGATCAGGTCGAGCTGCAGTTAGACGATGCCGATGGAAAGTTAACATTGCCACGCCGTGGCGCATCCATGCGGGTGTGGCTGGGCTGGAAAGGCACACCACTGATTGATAAAGGCAGCTTCACCGTTGATGAGTTGGAGCATGCCGGTGCACCAGACACGCTAACCATCACGGGTCGTTCAGTCGATTTTCGTGAATCACTCAACGTAAAAAAAGAACGGTCATTTCACGGTAAAAAACTCAGTGAAATTATTGATACCATTGCCAAGAATAACGGGTTGTTCAGCATATTAAGTACATCGCTGAAAGATGAAGTAATTGACCATATCGATCAAACCAACGAATCAGACGCAGCTTTTCTGGTGCGCTTAGCTAAAGAGTTCGACACAATACCCACAGTGAAAGATGGGCGTCTGCTGTTCGTCAGGG
>MTLE01001754.1_pt1 | contig 31190 bp, 22 predicted proteins | sample 1982461 | NCBI WGS metagenome assembly MTLE01 (sample SAMN05712605, study PRJNA340218) | biofilm metagenome | isolation source: sample SPL anode biofilm adapted to -200 mV | place: USA | collected 2012-02-03
AATAAACAACGTCCCCGAGCCAGGTGTCCCGTAGCCGCTGGTGCCGGGATGTTTGGAAGAAGGGAGGGCCTGCCTCAGGCGATAAGCCCCTTCTCCCGCAGTATCTGCTCAACCCGTTGCGAGTCCTCCACGGTAAAGGCAATCTTGACCCATTTGTTTTTGAGTTTGGCGAAGAAGATCCTGTCGCGGGTGGGGCGGTTCTGGTCTTCGGGAAACCAGGTGGTGAAGGTGCCGGTGCCGTGCAGCCGCCACTTGCCGTTCCAGAGGGAGGGGCTTTTGGGGACGATGCGCTTGATGTCCGTGAACATGACCCGTTTGGGCTCGCCTCTGGGGTAGTAGTAGCGCTTGAAGATGATGGCGTCGTCGGTGATGATCACCAGGCTGTCGGAGTAGATCGGTTCGATTTTCATGGTAGCATTCCGTGCAGTGGAGTGGGTCTGGCGTTAAAAAAAGCATGTCTGCGTCAGGGAGGTCTGTTGCGGGTCTGCGGCCACACAGCCGACAGGCGCGGCACTGTGATGCATGGCCGGAATGCAGGCAGGCTACCACATTCCTGCTGTTTTTGCACTGGTCAACCTGGCTTGATGGGGGGGCATGCCAACGGGCCGGTGTGGTGGGGAAGGTCGGCCAAATGTTCTGCCTCCGTCCCGGCAGAGGGCTGCGAGGGGGATCCGCGTGGCTCTTCAGGTATCAAAATACGCTCTCCCCGTGGGAGAGAGGCAGAGAGAGGGGATGTTGAGGAGTCTTCGGCGAGCCAACCAAGAGAGAATTTTGGGGTGGAATCGGAATCAGACCCCCTGAATGGTTCTCAGGTAGTGGATCAGCCCGCCCAGATCAGCCGGGCTTGCGTGGCCTGCCCGCTCCAGCAGAGGGGGGACCGCCTGCTCGGCCGGGATGCGGGGGAATCCGCTGTCGGTCAGATGATGCATTAGCCGCATGGTGCGGAAGGCGTCGAACCAGCCGTGGAAGGCGGCCATCAGCCGTTCCCCGTCGCGGCTGTTTCTTTTCAGGTTATCCCAAGCGTCGGCGAAGCCGGCCTGTTGCAGGAATGACCGTAGAAGGGGCGAGATGTCTCCGGCGCGGTGCAGCAGGCGGGCGCCGTCGGCGCCGTCGTGGCTGGCCACGCATTGGAGCCACTCCCCCACGATCCCGAACAGGTGTGGTTGGTAGAAGAGAAAATCTTCTCCCTTGACGAGTATGTCCCCCACGGCGCGGCCGGTGCCGAAGGGGACGCGCTGGGAGGAGCGGGGCGAGGGGTGGACGACTGTGCCGGACAGGGGGGCGACGCCGCTGGTCTTGTGGATCTGCTGCAGGAAGTAGAAGTCCTCGCCAGCCTGGCGCTTGTTCATGCCGCCGGCGGCCGCATAGGCCGAGGCGCGGCAGGCCATGGCGCTCCCCACGGTATGAAAGGCATAGGGGGAACCGGCCAGCTCCATGCCCAGCACATAGGCTCGCAGGAACAGTTCGTAGCGTTCGATGGCCTCTTGTCCGCGCGGCGTGTCGGCCGACTGGTGGCGGAAGGGGAGGGATGCGCCGCCAGCCCGGCTGGTGGCGAAATGGTCCGTGATTGCCCTCAGGTAATCGGGCTGCACCAGGGTGTCGGCATCCAGGCAGATCAGCTGGGGGGCGCCCTCGCCATAGTCGAGATGCCCGAGGGCCAGGTCCAGGCCGATCTTGCGGGCCAGCCCCACCCCCTGTTTGGGGGGCAGCCTGTTCCCGGGGGTTGCCGCATCGACCCAGCAGAGGTTGTCCAGTCCGAATGCCTGTTTCCAGTGGGTCAAATCGTTAAGGGTCGCGAGATTGTCCGCCGTTTCCCGTTCCGAGGCGTCGTCTCGCTGGTTGACCACCACCAGGATCAGCGTATCCCGCAGCAGGCGATGCGGGTTGGCTGCCAGGGAACGCAGGGTCGCGGACAGGTTTTGCTGTTCCGCCAGGGCCGGGATCACCACGGCGGCGGCGAAGCCCCTGCCCGGCTGCTCACTCAGCCGCCACGCTCCCCCTGTTGCGCGCGTTCGCAGGTAGGTCGCCACCTGGCGGGGCAGGGGGTGCTCATGGGGGGAGGTCCGTTGCATCACTTCTGGTTCCAATAGGTTTTTGGGTCGAAATCGGCGACGTCGATCTTTCCGAAATCCCGGGGCGGGATGTGGCGGATTGATCTCCCCTGCTCCGGGTCGCTGACGTGGAACGAGTCGGTCTGCACCAGCACCAGCTGCCAGGTATCGTCCCTGCGGGAGTAGTTGAATCTGGTAGTGACCGACCAGCGCCAGGCGCTTCCCCCGTAGTGGGAAATGGAGAAGCTCTTCCGCCCTGCGCTGATCCCCTGGAAGGGGTCGCCCATCATGCCGCCGCAGCTGGAGCAGTACACGGCCCTGTCGTTGCGCTTGGCCAGCCTCAGCGAGCCATCCTTCCCGCGGGTGATGATCAGCAGGGAGCGTTCTCCCCCGTCGCTTCCGGTTGTTTCCAGCACGATCAGATAGTCCGTCAGGTTGTCGCCGTTCAGGTCGGCGGTTTCAAGGGCGAGCAGACAGGTTCCCGCAGGGGTGAACGGCCTGATCTCCCCTGGTGCCTTGATGTCGTCTGAGCACGAAGAGTCCGCCCGGGCACTGCTGGCGACCAGCAGAAACAGCATCACCACAACCATTGTCGATCGTATCATCAATCCTCTCCAGTGAGTCCGGCCAGATTTCATCGCGACTGTTCCCCGGCATTCCCGGCCAACCGCTCCATCTCGAAGCGCAGCACCATGGGCGCTATCCTGCTCTGATCCAGGATGTCGCAGGCGATGTGCCGTTCCTCCTGGCGGCAGATCCTGGCCAGGCCGCTTTCAACACCCTGGTCGTCTCCGGGGTTGCTGAAAGTGTAGCCACGGTTTTCGCAGCCAATCCTGACCCCTGCTCCACAGGCGCTTGCGTAGTATTCGGCGTCTTCTGTTCATGGATTCACCTTCGGCGGTTGCCGGTTTCCGTGGAGGCCTGCTGCTGATGGCGCATGATACCCCCATGTTCCCCGGGTTCCTGGAAAAGCGCTACCCTACCCCTTCCTGCTGAACCGGTACCCCACCCCGCGCACGGTCTGGAAGTGCGTCGGCTTGGCCGGATCCGGCTCGAAGTAGCGGCGCAGGCGGACGATAAAGTTGTCCAGGGTCCTGGTCTCGGTGTCGCTGCTGTAGCCCCACACCTTCTGGAGCAGTTCCCCCCGCGGGATGGCCTGACCCTCCTTCTGGAAGAAGATCGACAGCACCCGCACCTCCATCTCGGTCAGGTCGATCTCCCCCTGGGCGGTGCGGGCGCGGTAGGAGAGCAGGAACACCTCGTTGGCGCCGAAGCAATACCCCTCCTCCACCGGGTCGGGGCGGTACCAGGAGGAGCGGCGCAGCATCCCCTTGACCCGCAGCAGGAATTCCACCAGGTTGAACGGCTTGGTCAGGTAGTCGTCGGCGCCGGTCTCCAGGCCGTGCACCCGGTCGCTCTCCTCGGAGCGGGCGGTGAGCATCAGGATCGGCACCCGGCCGTCCATCCGGCGCACCGACTGGCAGACCTGGAAGCCGTCCATGCCGGGGAGCATCACGTCCAGGATGATCAGGTCGAAATGCTCGAATTGCAGCGCTTCCAGTGCCTTCTCGCCGGTGGCGAAGTGGCTGATCCGGCATCCATCTTCCTCAAGGTTGAAACAGATCCCCCGCGCCAGGTGGATCTCGTCCTCGACCAGCATGATGTGCGGTTTTTCCGTATCCCTGTTCATCTTCAGCTACCCTTTGTCTGTAGTTTGGGCAGGGTGATGGTAAAGGTGCAGCCCTGGCCAATGCCTGTGCTCTCCGCCGTTACCGTGCCGCCGTATCCCCGTACGATGGTATCCACGATGTACAGCCCCAGGCCGGTCCCGCGCACGTTCTCCCCGTCCTGCTGCACGCGGTAGAACCTGTCGAAGACTTTCTTCAGCTCGGCGCCGTCCAGGCCGCGCCCCCGGTCCTGTATGGCCAGGCTGACCGTGTTCCCGCCGCGCGCCAAACGAACGGTGATGTCCGGGGTTCCGGGCGAGTAGAGCACCGCGTTCTCGAACAGGTTGCGCAGGACGATCTCCAGCTCCTCCGGGTCCACCAGCAGCCTGACATCCTGCTCCGTCTCCAGGGTGATCTGCCCCCCCTGGGGCAGCTTGTCCCGCTCTCGCTCCACGTACTCCCGTACAAGCTCGGATATGTTGGCCATCCTCCGCTCCGCCGGCTTGCGGCGCTGTTCCAGGCGCGCGGCCATGAGCAGGTTGTTGATCAGGTAGTGCAGCCGTTCCGTGTCAGCCAGCATGGTGTTCACAAAGGCGTCCAGCCGTTCCTGGGGGAGGGTGCGCAGCCTGATGGTCTCCAGGTGCAGCTGGATGGAGGCCAGGGGGGATTTCAACTCGTGGGTGACCTGGGAGATGAAGGTGCGCTGGTTTTCGTACAGCCGGGACTGGCGGTTCCAGTAGTGGAAGATGACATACACGCCGGCCAGGATGACGGCCAGCATGACCAGCCCCTCGGTCATGACCACCCAGTTGAAGCCCTCGCCCAGCAGTTCCGGGCGGTACTTCTCGGCCAGTTCGCGGAACTGGCGGTTCTTGCCCACGAACCAGTAGATCCAGGAGACCACCAGGGTGATCCAGACCAGCTGGATGGCGATCAGCGTCTTGACCGGGCTGAATATGTTCTTCAGCTTCATGGCAACGGATCTCCCTGACCTGTCTCGGTTGTGCAGGAGAAGAACGCCTCCATCCTGGCGAACAGCTCATCAGACGTGCCCCGCACCAGCTCGGTGTCCGGCAGTGAGCGCAGGAAGGTCTTGCCATACCCCTTGGTGGTGACCCGGCGGTCCAGGATCAGCACCGCCCCCCGGTCCTCGCGGCTGCGGATCAGGCGGCCGAATCCCTGGCGGAACTTGATCACCGCCTGGGGGATGGAGAATTCCCGGAACGAGTTGCCGCCGGTGGCGTCGATGCGCTCGCAGCGGGCCTGCTGTACCGGTTCGGTGGGCACCTGGAAGGGGAGCCTGGTGATGATCACCAGCCTGAGCGCCTCTCCCTTCACATCCACCCCCTCCCAGAATGAATCGGTGCCGAACAACACGGCGTGCTGCTCCTTGCGGAAGCGGGCCAGCAGGCTGTGGCGTCCGGTCTCCCCCTGTCTGAGCGCGGTCAGCCCCAGCCTGGCCAGCTCCGGCGCCAGGGAGGAGTAAACCTTCCTCAGCAGGTCATGGGAGGTGAACAGGACAAAGGCGCCTCCCCGCGAGATGCTCAGGCTGTGCAGGATTGCGTCCTGCAGCGCCTCGCGGAATCCGGGCGCCGTCGGGTCGGGCATGTCGTCCGGAACCGCCGCAAAGACCTGGGAGGCGTAGTCGAAGGGGGAGGCCAGGCGCAGTTCGTCCAGCCGTCCCTTGTCCAGCAGGCTGAAGCCGGTCCTCTTCTTGAGGTAGCCGAACTCCCCCCCCACGGTCAGGGTGGCCGAGGTGACGACGATGGTCTTCATGCGGTCCAGGATGCTCTGCTTGATCTGGCCGGAGATGTCCAGCGGCGCGGCGCAGAGCCGGGCCTGGAGGCCGCGCTGGGCCGTGGAGGTCTCGATCCAGCGGCAGTATCCCTCCGGGTCGCCGATCATGAACGAGAACCCCTCGGTCATGGCCTGCAGACGCCCCTCGATGCCGGCGATGTCCAGGATCTGGTTGGCCAGTTTCTCCTTGAGCTGTTCCGGCAGATCTTCGCAGCGGCGCACCAGTGTCCTCAGGCCGCTGACGTAATCGCCCAGGCTATGGGAGAGCGCCCGTAACCGCGTGCCGCACTCCTGCCAGAAGGGGCGCTGCTCCACCTCGCTGGTGATGCGCAGCTTGCGCTCCCGCCCCTCCCCGCCCGTTTCCCGGGTGAGGGCCAGGGCCAGCCAGTCCATGGTCTGCTCGGTCAGCAGGACGACGTCCTGGGTCTTGGGGAGCAGGCTCACCTCCAGCAGGGCGGAGAGCTCTTCGTAGAGCCCCTCCATGGATTCGGGCAGGTCGCGGGCCAGGCGGTTGGAGAGGATGTTCAAAAGCCCCGTGCGATTGGCCTTGGAGGGAACCAGGCGATGCAGCTGCTTGAGGATGGCGCCGCGGGAGATGATCAGCGACAGGTGGCTGGTGGCCACGTCCTCCAGGTGATGGCCCTCGTCCAGGATCAGGCGGCTGAAGGGGGGCAAAATGGCGGTGGCATCGTAGCCGCTCTCCCGCTTGAGCACGATGTCGGAGAGCAGCAGGGCGTGGTTGACCACCAGGATCCGGGCGGCCGAGGCGTCGCGCCGCGCCCGGTAGAAGAAGCAGCGGTTGAACTGCTTGCAGCGGGAACGGCCGCACTGGTCAGCCTCGCAGCAGATTTCCTCCCAGACCCCGCTGCGGGGGGTGAAGCTCAGGTCGCTGCGGCAGCCGTCCCGGGCACCCTTGCTCCATTCGACAATGGCGGTCAGTTCCGTGGAGGATTCATCGGGGAACAGGCTTGGTTCGGCCTCGGCGGCCTCCAGCTTGCGCAGGCAGGCGTAGTTGCCGCGCCCCTTGATCAGGGCGGCCTTGAAGTCGACCCCGCAGTGGCGGGCCAGAAAGGGGAGATCCTTGCGGATCAGCTGCTCCTGCAGGTTGATGGTGTTGGTGGAGATGACCACCCGCTCGTTGTTGCGCACCGCCCAGAGGATGGACGGGACCAGGTAGGCCAGGGACTTGCCAGTGCCGGTGCCGGCCTCCACTAGTACCACCCGGTCGCGGTTGAATGCCTCGGCCACGGTCAGGGCCATGCGTAGCTGCTCGTCCCGCTTTTCATACCCGGCGAGGCTTGTGGCCAGCAGGCCGTTGTCGCCGAAGACCCGGCCGATCTCCTCCAGGGAGAGCAGCTCTCCCTTCTGCTCCACGTGGGGGGAGACCACCAGATAGCAGCGGCTGCAGTCGTTGTCCACGATGGCGAAGCCGATCCCCTGGTTGCCGGCAACCGAGGCGATGTCCATGTCGGCCGCCGAGGGGGTCAGGTCGCCGCCGGGGTGGTTGTGGATGACCATGTCGCTGCCCGATGCGCGGGAGAGGATGGCCGGCACGGCCTGGTGCGACCCGCGGGCGATGGCCTCCACCTCGCAGACCACACCGTCCAGGTTGGTGTGGCCGATGAAGAAGACCTCGTTACCCCTGGCCTGGGCGATCTCGAAGCGCATCAGGGCGCGGCTGTCGGCGGTGAAGTGAGTTTCCATTGGTAGGTCCGCACCATAGCACAGCCCGCGAAAAAAGGCACCGGGGAAACCGGGTGCCTTTGTCGTTGCCTGAATCTGCGGCACCATGATACAAGAAACGACGATTGACAGCTTCTTTTTCACCACCAGCAACCAAAGGAGCACGAGCCATGTCCTTCCGCACCATCGAGTGGCGCGACGACAGCGTCATCATGATCGACCAGACCCGCCTGCCGGGTGAAGAGGTCTACAACAGCTATACCGATTTCAAGGCGGTTGCCGAAGCCATCCGCGGCATGGTCATCCGCGGGGCTCCCGCCATCGGCGTGGCCGCCGCCATGGGGATCGCCCTGGGGGCCCGGGACATCATCGCCGATACCCATGAATCCTTCTTTCGCCAGCTGGAGAACGTGTGCGACGTCATGGCCCGTACCCGCCCCACGGCGGTCAACCTGTTCTGGGCCATCGAGCGCATGAAGCGTGTGGCCGAGGCGGGTCGTGACAAGCCGCTGGACGGGATCCGCCAGCTGCTTAAAGAGGAGGCCATCCGGGTGGAAGAGGAGGATTTGACCATCTGCCGCAACATCGGCAAGTGGGGCGCCACCCTGATTCCCGAGGGGGCAACGGTCCTGACCCACTGCAATGCCGGCGGCCTGGCCACGGCTGGCTACGGCACTGCCCTGGGGGTGATCCGGGCCGCCCACGAGGCGGGGAAGAAGATCCAGGTCTTTGCCGACGAGACCCGCCCCTGGCTGCAGGGCGCCCGCCTGACCGCCTGGGAACTGGTCAAGGAGGGGATCCCCGCCACATTGATCTCCGACAACATGGCCGGCTTCTTCATGAGCAGGGGGGAGATCACCTGCTGCGTGGTGGGAGCCGACCGCATCGCCGCCAACGGCGATACGGCCAACAAGATCGGCACCTATTCGGTGGCGGTGCTGGCAAAGGAGAACAACATCCCCTTTTATGTGGCCGCCCCGATCTCCACCCTGGACTTACGTCTCTGCGACGGCAGCAAGATTCCCATCGAGGAGCGCCCGGCCGAGGAGGTGACCCAGATCAGGGGGGTCGTCATCGCCCCCGCCGGGGTCAGGGTACGCAACCCGGCCTTCGACGTCACCCCGGCCCGCTACATCAGCGCCATCATCACCGAGAACGGCATCGTCAGGGGCGACTACCGCGCAGGCCTGCGCAGGATCGCGGGGAACTGACATGCGTCTCTTGCGCTTCCTGCACGAGTTCAGCCGGATCGTCTCCCTGGGCGATCCGGCCCGGCGTGCGGAGCGGTTGGCCGTCTTCCTTGAGCGCTACGGCTTCAGTTATGGAGCCCGCTCGGCGGACAACATCCTGCTGATCCAGCCCTGCTTCTCCGTGCAGACCCTGCACCGCATCCTGGTCAATGCCCTGCGCACCCCGTTGCCGGACATGGCCCTGAACGCCTTCGAACGCCTGGCAGGCGTCATTCCGGGGGACGATCTCACCGCCATCGCCTGCCGCCGCAGGGCGCTCTCCCGCTTCGTGCTTGTCTGCGGCTCATCCCCCTTTCTGGTCAACCTGATCTACCGCACCCCCTCCCTGTTCCGCTGGCTCTTCCTGGAGAACGGCATCGCCGTCTCCCGCGACAGCCGGGGCATGCTGGCGGCCCTGCGCTCGCAGGTGGAGGACAAGACCGATTACGCCGGGCTGATGAAGCGCTTGCGCCTGTTCAAACGGGCCGAGATCGTGCGCATCGCCAGCCGGGACCTGTGCGGCCTGGCCGACCTGGAAGAGGTCACCGCCGAACTCTCCTCCCTGGCCGGCGCGTCACTGCAGGTGGCCTACGAGGTTTGCCGGCGCTGCCTGGTGGCTGAGTACGGCCTGCCGCTGATGGAGTCGGAAAACGGCCCGGTTGAGGCGGAGATGACCGTGATGGGCATGGGCAAGCTGGGGGGCAATGAGCTGAACTTCTCCTCGGACATCGACATCATCTACTTCTACGAGTCGGACAGGGGCAAGACCAGCGGCGTTGACAGTGGCTCCGGCCAGGTCAGGGGAGTGGTCTCCCTGCACAGCTTCTTTGCCAAGCTGGGGGAGATGATCACGAAGTCGCTCTCCCAGGTGGCCGAGGACGGGTTCGTCTTCCGGGTGGACCTGGGGCTCAGGCCGGAGGGGAAATCGGGCGATATGGCGGCCTCGCTCCGTTCCGCCGAGATCTACTACGAATCCTGGGGCCAGTCCTGGGAGCGCACGGCCATGCTCAAGGCCAGGCCGGTGGCCGGTTCCCTGGAGCTGGGTGAACAGCTGCTGCGCATGCTGCAACCCTTCGTCTACCGCAAGTACCTGGATTACACCCTGATCGAGGACATGAAGAACATGAAGCAGAAGATCGACGTTTCCCTGACCCGCTCCATGGAGGGGGAGATCAACCTCAAGCTGGGGCGGGGGGGGATCCGCGAGATAGAGTTCTTCATCCAGGCGCTGCAGCTGGTCTATGCCGGCAAGAATCCCCAACTCAGGGAGCGCAACTCGCTGAAAGCCCTGGCCAGGCTTCTGGAAGCCAATCTGATCACGGAGGATGACCACGCAAGGCTCTCAAGTGCCTACCGTTTTCTGCGCACCGTGGAGCACCGCATTCAGGTGGTGCAGGAGCGCCAGACCCACAACCTTCCCACCAAAGCCGACGAGCTGCGGGCCTTGGCGCGGCGGAGCGGCTTTCTGGGCAGCGACGGGGTGGAGCGCTTCCGGGAAACCCTGGAGCTGCATCGCGCCCATGTGTCGGCCATCTACGGCAACCTGTTCCTCTCCCGTGACGACCGTCTGAACCGGGACCTGAGCCCCGAGGTGCTGTTCCTTTTGGACCACAAGGCCGATGCCGATCTGGTCAAGGATATGCTGGCCGAGCGCCGCTTCGAGGATGTGGAGCGCGCCTACGACAACCTGCTCTCCCTGCGGGACGGACCGGTCAGGAGCAATCTTACCGAGCGCAACCGCCGGCTGCTGGAGAAGATCTCGCCGCTGCTGTTGCAGGAACTGCTGCAGTCGCCTGATCCGGATATGGCCCTGATTCATCTGGAACGTTTTCTCACCATCGTGGGCAAGCGCTCGGCCTACTATGCGCTCCTGGCCGAGAACCGCCAGGCGCTGAAGCTGCTGGTTTCCCTGTTCGGCATGTCGGAATTCCTCTCCAAGATCCTGATCAATCATCCGGAGCTGCTGGAGAGCATGCTTTCCTACAGCAACGCCTCCACCGAGAAGAGCAGGGATGAGATGGAGCGGGAGCTGGCCGCAGTGCTGGAGCTCTGCGATGATTTCGAGGACCGGCTGGATGCCCTGCGGCGCTACCACAACGAGGAGGTCCTGCGCATCGGCCTGAACGACATCCATGGCAAGGTGAAGCAGACCGTGACCACCGGCCAGCTCTCCCTGCTGGGGGAAGCCTGTCTGAAGGCTGCCTATGACATGGCGGTGCAGCAGCTGGGGCGCTTCGGGCGCCCCGTGTACAACCGCGGGGAGGGAGAGGCCGAGGCCAGCATGGCGGTGATCGGCATGGGCAAGCTGGGCGGGGGGGAGCTGAACTATCACTCCGACCTGGACATCATCTTCGTCTACGACCGCCAGGGCCTTACCAACGGCGACAAACAGATCTCCAACCACGAGTACTTTGCCAAGCTGGCCCAGAAGATCATCTCGATCCTGACCATGCAGACCCGCGAGGGGTATGTGTACAAGATCGACACCCGCCTGCGGCCATCGGGCAATGCCGGGCCGCTGGTGACCTCCCTGGACTCGTTTCTGGACTACCACCGCCAGGAGGCCCAGGTGTGGGAACGCCAGGCACTCACCAAGGCCCGGGTGGTGCTGGGGGATGCCTCCCTGGCCGACCACCTGTACGGCGTCATCGAGAAGACAGTGTACGGCTCGACCCTGGGGGAAGAGGGGCGCGCCGAGATCCACCGGCTGCGCATGCGCATGGAGCATGAACTGGCCCGGGAGAGCGCCGGCAGCTACAACATCAAGACCGGTCGGGGCGGCATGGTGGATGTGGAGTTCATTGCCCAGTACCTGCAACTGCGCCACGGCTTCCGCTACCCCGAACTGCGCACCACCAGCACCATCGAGGCGCTCACCCGGATGGGGGAGTTGGGGCTGGTGCCGGCCGAGTTCGCCGAGACGCTTGTCTTCGGCTACCGTTTCCTGCGCAAGCTGGAAAACCGCCTGCGCATCATCCACGACTATTCGGTCAATGACCTGAGCGGGCCGAAGAGCTACCTGAACAAGCTGGCACTGCGCCTGGGATACGATCCGGCTCTGAAAAACCCGGGCGTGGCCCTGATCAGCGACTACGAGGAGATTACCGGCAGAATCCGCGACTGTTACGATCGGGTGATGGGGGAGCGGGCGGTGTGAGGGGGCGGGCCATGGGGGCCGCCCCCTTTGCTTTTCCAGGAAGGATTATTTTCGCGGGAGAATGTGGCTGAGCGCCTCGTCGATCTTCTCCACATCCACCCTGGTGTTGAAGCAGGGGCCGAAGGGGCGTTCGTTGAGGATGCCGATCACCGGCAGGGGGTAGCAGTCTTTGATGCCGGAGGTGAGGTCGCGCTCGCAGGCCACGGCCAGCACCAGCTTGGGGCGCTTTTCCACGATCACCTTGCGCGCCAGGGTGCCGCCGGTGGCCACGGAGATGTCGATGCCGTACCTGCGGCCGATATCCACCAGCCCCTTGATGTCGCAGCGGCCGCACTGCACGCACTTGTTGATGTCGCCGGTGACCTTGATGGCGCAGTCGAAGAGCTGGATGCAGTGCGGCAGTAGCACCAGGATCCGATCCGGGCTGATGGAGTGGCACTGGGAGATCACCAGACTGTTATTCATGGCGATGAAGGACTGGCGGATGCTGTCCTTGCTGATCCCCAAGAGGCGTCCCACCAGCTCGATCATGGGGAGTAGAAACTTGATCACCACCAGCCGCAAGAGGCGGGTGAAGAAGAAGTCCCGGTTCATTGCCGTGGTCAGTACCAAAAGGACGGTGCCCAGGATGGCCAGGCCGGAGAGAACCGCCATGGCGATGCCGACGATGTTGGGCAGGTCGGGGTGGATATTGGCTAGGCCCTGGTTGGGAATCCACCAGGCCAGGAAGATCAGGGCCACCAGCAGCAGGCAGGTCAGCCCCATCAGGGAGATGAACAGCCGTTTGCGGGGCGCTTCGGGCTGGAGATTGTGTGCCATCACGGTAGCGGTCTCTCCGTTGCCGCTTCGCCCAGCAGAGTCCCCTCGGCTATGGGGCAGCCGGCCAGGAAGCTGGCGCTGTCCAGGCGCTTCTTGCCCGCCAGCTGCAGTTCCTGGATGAGCAGGCTGCCGTCCAGGCAGGCCACCTCGAAGCGGCCGCCGGTCGAGCAGAGCACCGTTCCCGGAACTCCCGCGCCATCGGCTACCCGGGTGCGGAACAGCTTCAGGGCCTGGCCGTTGAGAAGGGTCTGGGCGCCGGGCCAGGCAGCCAGCCCGCGAACCTGGTTGTGGATCTGGCGGGCAGGCCGCTGCCAGTCGATCAGGCCGTGCTCCTTCGTGAGCAGCGGAGCATAGCAGCTCAGGCTGTCGTCCTGGGGCTGGGGCTCGATGCGCCCCTCCCGGAGGCCGTCCAGGGTCTCGGCCAGCAGCTCCGCGCCCATGGAGGCCATGCGGTCGTGCAGCGAGACGATGTCCTCGTTCTCGTCGATGGGGGTCGAGCGCTTGAGCAGCATGGGGCCGGTATCGAGCCCCGTATCCATCAGCATGGTGGTGACGCCGGTCTCTGTTTCTCCGTTGATGATGCACCAGTTGAGCGGGGCGGCGCCCCGGTAGCGGGGGAGCAGGGAGGCGTGGACGTTGACGCAGCCGCGGGGAGGAATGTCCAGCAGCGCCTTTGGCAGGATCTGTCCGAAGGCAACCACCACGATCAGTTCGGGAGCCAGCTGGCGGATGCTCTCGACGAAGGCGGAAGCGCGGACCCTGTGGGGCTGGAGCACCGGAATGTCGTGGGCTAGGGCCAGTTCCTTGACCGGGGGCGGCATCAACTTGTGGCCGCGCCCCTTGGGCCTGTCGGGCTGGGTGACCACCGCCAGCAGCCGTTCTCCGCGGTCGATCAGGGTCTGCAGGGTGGGGCAGGCAAAATCGGGCGTTCCCATGAAGACGATGCTCCTGCTGCTCATCGCTCCCCCGCTGCTTTCGCTTCCGCCGCCTTGCGTGCCCTGCGCTGGAACAGATCGCGCTTGAGGGGCGAGAGGTGGTCGACGAAGAGTCTGCCGTCCAGGTGATCGATCTCGTGCTGGAAGGCGATGGCCAAGAGCCCTTCGGCATGCCAGGTCTGTTCCCTCCCCTCCAGGTCCAGGCCCCTGACCGTCACGCTGGCGTGGCGGCGCACGTTGGCGGCGTATTTGGGCACCGACAGGCACCCCTCCTCCTCGTAGCTCTCTCCCTCGGCATGGACGATGACCGGGTTGATTGCTATAATCAGCTCGTTCGGCTCGTCGTGGGCGGAGACATCGATGATGATCACCCGCTGATGGACGCCGATCTGGGGGGCTGCCAGCCCCACGCCGGGGGCGTCGTACATGGTTTCGGTCATATCACTGACCAGTTCGCGGGTCTCGTCGGTTATGATGGTAACCGCTGCCGATTTCTTTTTCAGCTCGGGATTTGGGTAGGTGAGAATGGTGCGAATCATAGACATCCTTGCGACGGAATTTTGTCGAAGCAGTATATAGTTTCAACGGTTAAAAATCAATTTTCATCTTTTCGGGGATGGCGGAGGAGGCGGTCATGACGGATCCGGTGGACAGAATCAGCGGAGCAAAGGAGCTGGACAGGAACACCGCTCGGGGCGAGACCTTCAAGGGTGGAAAGTCGCGCCGGCATACGGGCGCGGCCGAGGACGACAGTGTGGATATCTCGGACGAGGCCCGCGAGCGCTCCTCCGGTGGCAAGGAGCGCGACAAACCCTGACCAGTCGCCGGGTGGCGGCCGGACTGCCCGGGCAGTCCGGATATGCGGGGGCTATTCGAAGAAACTCTTGTCCTGGGTATAGGCCTGCTCGAAGCTGGTCAGCATGCATTCCAGCTGGTTCTCGTCCAGTTTGAGCAGGCGGGCGGGCATGGACTCGACAAGAACCAGGTCGGTATCCGGTTCCCGCTGGCCGAGGCCGATTTTGTGGCAGAAGAGGTTGGCCAGCCCCACGGTGCTGGTGAGCAGTATCTGGTAGGGATCCTCATCCTCCCCGAAACCGAAGCGGTGGTGCTCCATGACCGCTTTGATCAACATTTCGGGAAAATTCCATTTCTCGATGACCAGTCCGCCCACTTCGGCGTGGCTGTAGGGGTAAAACTCCTGCTCAGCCTCCTGGAACGAGATGCCTTCGTTGTAACATTTCTGAATGACCATCTGGAAACGCTGGCTGTCGATGTTGTTCATGATGGTCTTGCCGATATCGTGAAAGAGGCCTCCCAGAAAGGCCTCTTCGTCGTTTATCTGCTGGGTGGCGCCGGCGATGATGCGGGCGGCCAGGGCAGCGCCGAAGGAGTGTTCCCAGAGCATCTTTTCCGCCAAACCGTAGTTCTTGTAGACCTGCTTGACCGATGCCGCCATGATCAGGCTCTTCAGGGTGTTGTAGCCGAGCATCATGATGGCGTGGGACAGGGTGTTGATCTGGCGCCTGCAGCCGAAGAAGGAGGAGTTGGATATCTTCAGGACCCTGGCAGCCACCGCCGCATCGGACGATACCACCCGGGCAAGGTCTTCCGCCGTTGTCGTCTCGCTTTCGATGAGCTGCAACACCTTTGTCGCAACCACCGGAATTGTCGGCAAATCGCTGGCGCTATTGATGAGTTGTTCCAGTTCCCTGTTCATCTCCACTCCTCATGCATGTCGTTGTATCCCTCCTGGCCCGTCCGGGAATGTGCGCCACATTATTGCACAAATTGGCATATAATCAAGATTTTAGCCTAAATAATTGAATTTTTAGCGGATCGTCTGTATAATCCGCGGCCTCACAAGATTTTTTTCAAGGAAACCTGCTCTATGCGTATGATTCGAACATATGGTGTACTGATGTCCGCGGCGCTGTTGCTATGCGGTTTTGACTGGGGTTTTTCCGCTGACAAGTGCAAGGAGGCCCTGAATCTGGTGGACTCCCTGGAGTCTAGCCGTGATGAAGGTGCGATGCGGCAGACCGAGGCCAGGATTCTCGGCCTCTGCCCCGACGGCGCCCCGGGGCACTACGTCAGCGCCCTGATGCTGGAGAGGATCGGCAATGTGGATGGGGCCATCAAGGAGTATCGCCAGGCCCTGCAGCAGAATCCGCAGTTTGCCAGGGCCAGCGGCAACCTGGGCCTGCTCTATGCACAGACCGGCAGGAACAGCGAAGCCTCGGTGGAGTTGAGCCGTGGTTTGGCGGCAACGTCCGATCCCCGCTACCACAAGGCGCTGGGGCATGTGCTGGCGGAGATGAAGGTGTACCCGCTGGCGATCCACCACCTGAGCGAGGCGGGAAACACTCTCACCAGTGATGCCGATGTGTTCAATGATCTGGCCGGGGTGTATCTGGCCATGGGAGATCAGGGCAAGGCTCTGGAAGAATACGGCCGGGCGCTGAACGCTGATCCGGGCAACGAGAAGGCCCATACCGGCATCGCTTCCATCCATCTGGAGCGCAAAGACCTGGATAAGGCACTGGATGAGCTGAAGAAGGGTGAGGCCACCAATCCCCAGAACCGCACGATCCACCTGATGATGGCCGAGATCTACGAAAAGAAGGGTGATACCCGGCAGGCCAACTACCAGTACCTGTTGGGCGGCAAGGGCAAGGGACTGGCTCAGGTTGCCGATGATGTGCCGGCTGCCGCCAAGTCTTCCCCCGCTGCGCCGCTCTTCGTGCCTGATTTTCAGAAGAGCGAGGAGTCGCTCAAGGAAATCATCGCTGAGTCTCCCGACAAGGCGGTGGACGCCTACGGAAAACTGGGCGACCTTTACCGTTCTGCGGGCAGGGACAGGGAGGCCATGGCGGCCTACCGGGAGGCGATCTACCGCAACAGCGCTAACAGCGACGTGTACCTGAATTTGGGTGTTCTGCACGAAAAACAGAACAACCTGGATGAGGCGGTGGTGGCATACAAACAGGCCATACGGGTCAAGCCGGACAATGCCGATGCCCGACTGCGTCTCGCCGATATACGCTATGAGCGCGGCTTCTATCAGGAGGCGGTGGAACAGTACAGCGAGTTCCTCAAGCTGAAACCCGACAGCCCGGACATTCAGCTCAAGCTGGCCCGCATTCTCGCCAAAAAGAAGGAGACCAGCCTGGCCATCGATGCCTACGATGCCGTTCTGAAAAGTGCTCCCGACAATCCCGAGGCAAACCGGGAAATCGCCGCGCTGTACAAGGCCAAGGGGATGAACGACCGGGCAGTGGCTCATTACCGCAAGGCCTTGGAGTTGCGGAAGGATGACGCGGATACCCGCAGCGCGTTGGTGTCCCTATATGTCAAGAACAGGCAGTACGATGAAATAACCGAACTGCTCAAGGGAGCGGTGGAGCTGTTCCCGGAAGATGCCAACAACCACTACAAACTGGGGCTGATCCACGAATTCAAGAAGGAGTATGACAGCGCCATCGCCTGCTACCAAAAGGCTGCCGAGCTGAGGCCTGACCATGCCCGCGCCCTCAATGCGCTGGGCCGTATGTACATGAAGACCGACCGCATCGGCGAAGCCAGGGAGGCGCTGGAGGCTGCCAGGAAGGCGGACCCGACCCTTGAGGAGACAGCGGTCCTGCTGAACAACATCCGCGACGAATTCAATCCCGAGCCGCGCAGGATCAGCAGGAGCGTGAAGAAATCCTCCTCACGGGCCTCGCGCAGGTCGGCGTCCGCATCCGGGAAATCCAAGTCCAAATCATCAGCCAAGGCCAAAAAAGCGGACAAGCGCAAGAAGAAGGGCACATCTTCCGCCAAAACAAAGGCCAAAAGCAAGTCAAAGTCCAAGAGCAAGACAACATCCAAAAGCAAGACAAAGAAGTAAAACCCGCGATCGTCGTACCGTTTCCCCCTCTTTGCATCAGGGATTTCATGGGGGCAGGTCAGCTGCCTGTCCTGCCCCCTCTTTCCCTGCCTCACCCCGGAAATCGTCCTTTTCTTTGAAATCGCGGTATAATTGCTGATCGTCACACTGAAGGGTGGTCAGATCTATGAACGTTTCGTCCGATTTCGCTGCATACTTCCCCCATGATATCCAGATATCCCGGCACTCCTGGCACTCCCACGACCTGGGCGCCCTCTCGCGGCACATCTCCGAGCGGGGGATTCCCGCGATCATCTTCCACCGCCAACTGGCCCTCAGGTTGAACCGCCAGCACGGCCATGGCGCCCTTCCGGTGCATGCCGGTCAGCTCAACCTGTTTGCCGCGCTGCAGACTATCTTCCGCTACCTGATCGACGTCACGGCTGAACAGGAGTCGCCCCGAGTGCTGGAGAACGCCCTGCGCCAGGTCGGTGTGGAACCGGCCGGAGAAGCGGTGCAGCGTGCCGCCGCTACCTTCGTGGAACTGTTTCCCCCCTCTGACGTGCTTGCCGGAGCCAGCTCCGTTGATGCATGGCTCAATCCGGCCACCGGCCGCGGCGGTCGACGGCGCACCGTGCTGCGCGAACTGCTGCTGCTCAGGCTTGCTGCTGAGAATCCTGCCCTGGACAGCTTCCGGGAGATCCTCGACGATGCGCCGCTGGTGGCAGCCTTGGGGAACTATCCCCACCTGGTGACCGCCATGACCACTGCCCTCTCCCGGGGGCCCCGACTGTCCGGATTCGGTCTGACGCTGCCCGAAATCCTCTTTGCGCCGATCAAGGCCTCACCCGGTTCCCTGGCTGGCCAGGTGGAGTACATCCGCGAGCAGTGGGGCGTCTTTCTGCCCCAGGAGTTGCTGGAGATGCTCACCGGAGCCTGGGACGTGCTGCGGGAGGAGGAGCGCCAGCGCGGATGGGGTGGGGGAGAGCCGGGGCCGTCGCGGGTACTGGAGTTCGGCCAGCGAGCGAATCCGGCACCGGGAGGGTTCGGCCCTGGCGGCGACTCCGTGTTGGCCGGTTACGACTATCCGGAGTACGAACGTTTCTCGCGGGACGAGGACTGGATGTCCAACGTGGTCATGATCGCCAAGATGGTCTATGTCTGGCTCGAACAGCTTGGACGTCAGTACGGCCATCCCATAACCACCCTGGACCAGGTGCCCGACAGGGAGCTGGACCGCCTGGCGGGTGCCGGTTTCAGCGCCCTCTGGCTGATCGGGGTATGGGAACGATCCCCCGCCTCCCAGCGCATCAAGCAGATCTGCGGTAACCAGGAGGCCATCGCCTCTGCCTACTCGCTCTACGACTACGAAATCTCCGCCGACCTGGGGGGATGGGAGGCCTTGGCGAACCTGCGTCAGCGGGCGCTCGCGCGCGGTATCCGCCTGGCCAGCGACATGGTTCCCAACCACACCGGGATCTTCTCCCGCTGGGTACTGGAGCACCCGGACTGGTTCATCCAGAGCGACTACCCCCCCTTTCCCGGCTACTGCTTCAACGGCGAGGACCTCTCCCTGAGCGGCGACGTGCGCATCCAGATAGAGGACGGCTACTGGACCAGGAGCGATGCCGCCGTGGTATTCCGCCTGGTGGAGCGCGCCAGCGGGCGCACCCGCTACATCTACCATGGCAATGACGGCACCAGCTTTCCCTGGAACGACACGGCCCAGCTCAACTACCTGCTCCCCGATGTGCGCGAGGCGGTCATCCAGACCATCCTGCATGTGGCGCGCAACTTCCCGATCATCCGTTTCGACGCCGCCATGACCCTGGCCAAGAAGCACTTCCAAAGGCTCTGGTTTCCCATCCGCGGCCTGGGGGGGGGCATCCCCTCGCGGGCCGAGCATGGCATGAGCCGCGAGGAGTTCGATGCAGTGTTTCCGGTGGAGTTCTGGAGGGAGGTTGTGGACCGCGTGGCTGCCGAGGCTCCCGGCACGCTGCTCCTGGCCGAGGCCTTCTGGATGATGGAGGGGTATTTCGTGCGTACCCTGGGCATGCACCGGGTCTACAACAGCGCCTTCATGAACATGCTGAAGAAGGAGGAAAACGCCAAGTACCGCCAGACTGTCAGGAATGTGCTGGAGTTCAACCCCGAGGTGCTGAAGCGCTTCGTCAACTTCATGAACAATCCGGACGAAAAGACCGCCGTGGAGCAGTTTGGCAGCCAGGGTAAGTACTTCGGCGCCTGCGTCCTGATGGTGACCATGCCGGGGCTGCCCATGTTCGGCCATGGCCAGATCGAGGGATTCCACGAAAAGTACGGCATGGAGTACAAGCGCGCCTACTGGGACGAAACGGTTGACCAGGGGCTGGTGCAGGGACACCGCATGTGGATCTTTCCGCTGCTGCACCGTCGCGCCCTCTTCTCCGGATCGAAGAATTTCGTGCTCTATGATTTTCACGGCACGGCCGGGGTCGACGAGAACGTGTTTGCCTATTCCAATCGCTGCGGGGAACAGCGTGCCCTGGTGCTGTACCACAACCGCCATGCCTCCACTTCCGGCTGGATCAGGGAGTCGGTCGCCTTCAATGTCACCGAGGGGGGGGGCGAGCCTGAACTGCGCCGCACGACCCTGGCCGAGGCCCTGGAGCTGGATGCCGGCGACGGAATCTACTACGCCTTCCGCGATCTGGCCGACAACCGCCATTTTCTGCGCAGCGGGCGGGAGCTGGCCCTCCGTGGGCTCTACGCCGAGCTGGGCGAGTACGAGTTTCATCTGTTCCTGGATTTCCGTCGCATCTGCGACGACCCCGAGCGTTCCTGGGAGGGGCTGCACCAGGCCCTGGACGGCCGGGGGGTGGAGAATCTGGACGTTGAACGGTTGCAGGTGCGCTTTGCCGCCCTGAATGCCTCCTTTGCCCGGCTCCTGAAGGAACCGCTGCCACTGGGCGAGCCAGCAGCGGAGGATGCCACGCAAGCGCCGGCCGGGAATCTGAGCGCCTCCCTCGATTGTTTCCTCACCGCTCTGGCTGAAGAGCTGAAGGCTTGCGGACAGGCATACCGGGTAACGTCGGCCGAGTTGGCAGCTGAACTCTTCCTGCTGTCCGATCTTTTGGCACAGAAGACAGCGTCCCGTGACGCCCGGCAGTTCCTCACAATTATGGCCGATCGCCTGGCTTCCGTTGCCGGCGCCAGGCTGCTGCTGACCTGGATGCTCCTGCAGGGGCTGCCCGCTGACACCCTGGATCGCTTTGGCCTGGACCATGGCCTGGCCATACAACTCCCTCCCGGTGGGGGTGGAGACGTTGGCGCCGGGGACGGGCTGCAACTGCTGCGGGCGCTGCTGGCGCATGGCGGTCATGGCTGGCTGGGACGGGCACCTGCTGTGGAGCGGCTGTTCGCCATTCCCGCCTGTCGACGCTACCTGCTGGTTCATGAGAGCGACGGCGTGGTCTGGTTCAACAAGGAGCGCTTCGAGGAACTGGTCGCATGGCTCTTCATCTGTGGGCTGTGCGCTGCGCTGTCCCGACGGCCGGTCAATCGGACCCTGGCCACCTGGCTCGGCACTGCCGGTCGCGAGCTGAACCGCTTGTCGGAGCTGGCGGCTCACACCGGTTATCGCGCCAACCTGCTCATGGGGTCCTGTGGAAGTACGGCTACAACGGCTCGCAAGCGACAGGGGCAGGCACAGGGTCGGCCGCACACGCCGGAAAAAAGGTAGCCGCCGAGGCGGGTCATCCAAGGCGCAAAAAAATCCCCGCGGAACACTATTCCGGGGGGATTTTTTACGTGATGCGTCGGTTGGATGGTGCGCGCTCAGGTCGCCTACAGGAAGGGGTTGCGCAGGATGATGGTCTGGTCGCGTCGGGCGCCCACGGAGACCAGCACGATGGGGCAGCCGGCCAGTTCCTCAAGGCGCTTGACATAGGCGCGGGCGCTGTCCGGCAGTTCCTCGAAGCTCTTTGCTCCGGAGATATCCGCCTTCCACCCCGGCAGTTCCTCATACACCGGCTGGCAGTTCTCGAAGGCCTCCGGTGCGGAAGGGAGGGTTTCCAGCGCCTTTCCGTCCAGGGTATAGCCGGTGCAGATCTTGATGCTGTCGAACCCGGAGAGCACGTCCAGCTTGGTCAGGGCGATGCCGGTAAGGCCGTTGGTGCGCACCGCGTAGCGGATCACCATGGCGTCGAACCATCCGCAGCGCCGGGGACGACCGGTGGTGGAGCCGAATTCGCCCCCCGCGTCACGCAGCCGGTCGCCGTCCGCGTCGAACAACTCGGTGGGGAAGGGGCCGCTGCCCACCCTGGTGACATAGGCCTTGGAGATGCCGATGATCTCGTGAATGTGGCGCGGCCCGACGCCGGAGCCGGTGCAGACGCCGCCGGCGCAGGTGGATGAGGAGGTCACAAAGGGGTAGGTGCCGAAGTCCACGTCCAGAAGCGTTCCCTGGGCTCCCTCGAAGAGGATCTTCTTGCCGGCCTGGAGGTCGTTGTTGATGATCAGCGCGGTGTCGGCCATGTAGGCGCGCAGCACCTCGGCGTAGCCGCTGTACTCTTCCAGGATCTGGTCGTAGTCGCAGGGCGCCTCTCCCAGCATCTTTTCCAGCAGGAAGTTCTTCTCCACTAGGAATTCCTTTAAGCGGCGGGCAAAGACATCCCTGTTGAGCAGGTCCATCAGGCGGATGCCGCGGCGTCCGATCTTGTCCTCGTAGCAGGGGCCGATGCCGCGTCCGGTGGTGCCGATCTTACGGTCGCCGCTTCTGGCTTCGCGGGCGATATCGATGCGCTTGTGATAGGGCATGATGATGTGCAGCGATTCCGACAGGAGCAGGCAGGAGTCGTCGGTGAGGCGGCCCGATTCCTTGAGCTTGACGATCTCCTTGATGAATACTTCCGGGTCCAGCACGACACCGTTGCCGATGATGCAGCGTTTGCCTTCGTGAAGAATGCCCGAGGGGATCAGATGCAGCACGACCTTTTCATTGCCGACTACCAGCGTGTGCCCGGCATTGTTGCCGCCCTGAAAACGAACGATATCGTCGGCATATTCGGTGTAGATGTCGACGACCTTCCCTTTTCCCTCATCGCCCCACTGGGCGCCCACAATCGCAACGTTTGCCATTTTGCCTAGTCTCCCTGGTTTTCTTCAATATATTCCATCAGTCCGTCACGGCACAGCATGTCACTGGCCAGGCGCACCGTCTTGCCGTCGCGGGTGCGGATCGCGCGCACGACACCCTTGTCAGATTCATCTCCGATGACCAGCATGCAGCGGATGTTCATCTTCCGCGCATATTCCAGCGAAGGTTGGACGTCGCGCCGGATGATGTCGCGGGCGGTTGAGTATCCCTTTGAGCGCAGCAGGCGGGCCGTTTCCAGAGCCTGGCGCCGATCGCTGCCGCTGTTGAACAGCAAAAAATCGCGGGCCGTGCTGGCCTCCAGTTCAGGACGCCGCTCCAGGGCCTGGAGCAGGCTGAGCACATCAAAGGTGAAGCCGGTGGCCGGCGTCTCGAAACCGTAGCGTTCCGCCAGGCTGTCGTAGCGTCCGCCGCCGCAGACCGGCACGCCCAGGCCGGTAACGAAGCCCTCGAAGGTGATGCCGGTGTGGTAGTCCAGGCCGCGGGTTTCGCCCAGATCGATGGTCAGATAGTCGCTCACGTTGTGGATGTCCAGGATCTCCAGCACCTGGCGCAGGTTGTCCAGCGCGGCGCGGGAGCGGCTGTTGCATGCCACCCGGTCGGCTGCCTCGACAACCTCCCGTCCCCCGAACAGGCGCGGCAGGGAAGCGATCTCGCGGCGTGATTCCTCGGAGAGTGGGCTTTCAACGCAGATGCGCGCCACTGCCGAGGCGTCCTTGCGCGCCACCGCCTCCAGCAGATCCCGCAGCGGTTGCCCGCTGAGTCCTGAAGATGCCACGATGCCGCGGAAGAATTCAACCTGACCCAGGTCGATCTTGAAGTCGCTGAAGCCCAGCCCCTGCAACGCTTCCACCGCCATGGCCACCATTTCGGCATCCGCCTCGGGGGAGTCCAGGCCGATCAGTTCCACGCCGGACTGGAAAATCTCGCGGCTGCGTCCGGTCTGGCTCTCGGTCTGGCGCAACACCCGGCCGCTGTAGCTGATGCGGTGCGGCAGGGGGCTGGCGGCGAGGCGCGTGGCCACGATGCGGGCGATCTGCGGGGTGATGTCCGGAGGAAAGGCCAGCAGTCTGCCGGTCTGGCGGTCGTCAAAGCGGTAGGTCTTGTTTTTGAGGCCGTCACCCAGGCCGAGGGCCATCACGTCCTCGTATTCCAGTTTGGGCGTGATGACTCTGCGGAAGCCCCACAGTTCGAATACGCGGCGGATTTTGTCCTCGATGTAGCCGATTTTGGCGGCGGCATCGGGGAGAAAGTCGCTCACCCCGAAGGGAAGCGATATGTCGGGAAGTCTGCTGTTCATAGGGTTAGGATCTCGGAATGTGAGCAACTCATGAATCAGCCCCCGCTGCGGGGGGCTGAGGGGAAGCGGTTATTCAACCTTCTTGATGGCCAGTGAAGCGGTGCCCCGTGTGGTCAGGCCGGGGCGCTGCACCGTCTGCAAGAGCAGCAGTTCGCTGCTGGCCTCATCGAAATAGAAGTCCGGCATGTAGTTCTGGGTGTCGCGGGTGTGCCAGAGTTCGTCCAGGTTGGAGCCGTTCCAGGTAAAGCAGTAGACGGCGCCTTTCTTGTAGGAGCGGGCGTTTCCCAGTACCCAGAAACCGTCGTTCTTGCCCACCAGCACTTCGTTGCGGGAGGTAACCTGGATGCGCTGGTTCATGAAAAACCAGCGGTACTTGTCGTTGGTGATGCGGAAGTTCTCCGAGTTGTCCTTCTGGTAGTAGAGCTCGGAGCCGCCGAACTTGTCGTTGCTGCGCCAGAGTTCCTTCTGCTCCTGATCGAAGACCACCAGATAGCCGTCGGGGTGCAGCACCACGGTGTACAGGACTCCCTGCTGGTCCTTGAACTGGTTGAAGGTAAAGATGTTGCCGAAGCGGGGCATCACGATCTCGTTGGACAGGGTGACCTTTGACCCCGTGCGGGTAATCTCGGACACATTTCCGTAGTATTCCGCATCGCGCCCCGCAGACTGGGCATAGACCTTTTTGGGGCCGCCGGCCAGTGCGACGACGCGGAAATAGTAGGGCAGGTCCTTGGCCACGCACACCATCCTGTTGTCCCCCACCACCCAGATCTGGGAGGACGGCTCTTCGCCATGCATGATGGTCAGGTAAACTTCGGTCTTGCCGTCGCTGCCCTGGATGGTATCCAGGCCGATGATCTTGTCCGTGGTGCCGAATTCGGTGGCAAAGCGCAGGCTCATGTTTTCTGCCTGATGGTAGTAGGAGAGGCGGCGGTCCTCAGCCAGAAACAGTTCCCTGCTGCCGTCGGGAAGCGTCTTGCCCATTGCCAGCAGGTTGGCTGCTCCGGGCAGCCGCTTGCTCTGCCAGCCGCCAACGTAGTTGCGCTCCAGGTCGCGGGGCCTGATGATCTCCTGGCTCTGGTCCGGGCGCACCAGGGCGCTCTGGACGCTGTCGCCCTGGGATACTTTGTTCGGGCGCACAACGGTGGAAGCGGCGGCATAGCTGGGTGCGCTGGAAGCGATCTGGCCGCTGGCGTACAGCTTGGAGAGGTCGGCGCTCAGTTTGTCGGCCAGCTTGCCCATTGCCGGGATCAGTTCGTCCTGGCTCTCTCCCTGTACAAAGGCGCGGGTCAGGGTCTTGCCGTTGGCGCTTTTTGCCATGGCATCCACGCTGAATACCTTGCCGATCACCACGTAGGTCCCGGTCAGCACGGCATCGGCCTCGGCGGAACTGGCAACGGCGGTGATGGTGTCGCCGTTCAGACGCGAAGCCAGCAGGGTCTGTAGGGTCGCCTTCAGTTCATCTTTGTTCTGCACTCCCACGACGTTCATATCGGAAACAAACACCCGCAGGGGGGCGGCCGCAAAGGCCGATAGCGTAAAACAGAGCGAAAAAAGCAGGGTTGCTGCCAGGGTGATTCTTCTCATGGTGCCTCCGGTTCTTGATCTCAACTTGCGGAGTATCGCAAAACTGCCTACCAAAGTCAAAAAAAAAGGGCGGGATTGCTCCCGCCCTTCAGGTCGTACTGGTACAGATGAAACTAGAAAGCGTAGTTCAGCGCCAGACGGGCGGTGAAGGGGTTGGCGGGATCACGGCCGTTGTCCATGTCGCTGTAGTAACCGCCCAGGATCACATAGGCGCCCTGAACGCTGGCGGTCAGGTTGTCGTACAGTTTGTAGCCGGTCTCAAGATTGATCTCGGTACCGATGAAGTTGTTACCGTGGGTCTTGAGGTTCGTCATTGTTGAATTGTTGCTGGAAACCCAGGCAGCGCCCACGTTGGTCTTGGCGTACCATTTGGGGTTGATGGTGGCGTCATAGCCGATGGTTGCCAGGATCACGCCCTGGTCCAGGTTGCCGGCGCCCTGCACCAGGTGGTAGTCGGTGGTGGTGCCGCCGGCGCTGGTGTTACGGTTCAACAGCATCATGCCCGACTCGTTGTAGGAGTTGGTCATGTTCGTATTGCCGTTGGTGCCGTTGTTGGCGCCATTAGGGGACTGGTTGACAGCCTGCCAGGCTGTGTTGGTGTTGTTGTCGCCGTCGTCGCCGGTGGTGTAGAGGGCGGCAACTTTCAGGGTACCCGGGCCCACCGGGTGCTTGGCAGCCAGGTTGAAGGCCAGGGCGGAAATGGAGACATCACTGTTCTTTACTTCACCCTGCTGCATGGCGGCAAAGCCGCTCAGGGCCAGCTTGTTGATCTTGGCGTCGAAGTTGGCGCCGAAGCAGTGCACGGTGAGTGTGTTGGCGCTGCGGTCATCGTTGTACAGGTAATAGGCGCCGCCCACGCGCAGGTTCTTGTTGACGTTGTAGTCGGCACTGAGGGCCACGATGTCCAGGTTGTCAACACCCCTAGCGTTGGTATTGTCGTTTGACGTGGTGAACAGGTCTGAATCGTAGGCACGGAAGTAGCCCAGGCCAACCGTTGCCGGACCCATGGTGGTCACGCTGTTGATACCGGCCACGTCGGCGTCAAAGAAGATGCCCTTGAACTTGTCCTTGATCGGCTGGATACCGGCGGTGATCTTGACCGGCGTGGAGGGGATCTTGAAGTCCAGGTAGACCCACTTGGTTTCCAGGTTGACCTGGTCGGCTTCCAGGGCGGCGCCACCGTTGCGGGCGGTCTGCTGCGCTCTGTCGCCGAATACGGCGTCGATCTCGAAGGCGGTGACCAGTTTCAGGTCGTCGCTGGCCTTGGCACTGTAGTAGAAGCGGGTGCGGGTGTCGAAGTAGTTGCTGGTCTTTCTACTGCGGGAGTCGGTGAAGTCATTGTTGCTGTCGCGGAAGATGTAGCGGTTGCCCACAGCCTCGTAGTTGGTGACGAAGTACTTCATCAGGTAGGATCCGTGGATCTCGTTGTCAAAGGCCAGGGCCGGGGTTGCGGCGGCGCAGAGGGCGCCGGCTGCGGTGATGCTCATCAGGGTTTTGCTGAACTTCATGGTCTTCCTCCTTCGGGATAATATGCTACGTGTATGTGCTGCCTACAGGTGCTGCTATCTGTCTGTTCAAAGGCCATGCTGTGCTGTTTTGCTTCGGTCCACCACTTTTTCGGGAAGATGGCTGTTGTCCTGCGCGGGGAGCCGTGGGCTTCATCAGAATGCTTTCAAAATTTTGCATGGTTTACCTGATAGAACAGCGGGTTGTCAATAAAAAAAGAGTTAATAATCAGCCTGTTGCAAGTTTGTGACAACTAACGACGTTTTAGTGGTCCCTGTCGCGCCGGTCCGAAGGTTTCTTCTCTCTGTCGTTGTCCTCGGGAACAGCGGGAAAGCATTGCTGCTGCCACGGCCTGATTTGTCGCTAAAACGCCGTGTTGCCGGGCAGGGTCTGCGCCTGTCTACCAAGCCGGAGGACACAGGCGATCGAGCGTCCCGGGTTCGGCGCGGTAGTCTGCACATTTCTATAACGGATGTAATAAAAAAGCGAAGCATGCGACGTGCTTCGCCTTTTTATTTATTGTGCTGAATCGGAACCAACAGACTCCGTCAGTGGCCGCACTGGCACAGTTCGGTCAGGATGCCGTTGCTGCTCTTGGGGTGTACGAAGGCGATCTTGGTGCCGTGGGCGCCGTTGCGGGGTGCGCTGTCGATCATGCGGGCGCCGTCAGCTACCATCTTGGCGATGGCCGCTGCGCAGTCGTCGACTTCATAGGCCAGGTGATGCACGCCGGAGCCGTTCTTTTCCAGGAACTTGGCGATGGGGCTGTCTTCGCTGGTCGGCTCCAGGAGCTCGATCTTGGATTCGCCGATCTGCAGCATGGCTACGCGTACTTTCTGCTCGGCAACTTCCTCGATGCCGGCGAAGGGCATGGCCAGGTTGTCGCGGTAGAAGGGAAGGGCCTCTTCCAGTGATTTTACTGCAATGCCGATGTGATTGATCTTCTTGAGCATTTCATGTCACCTTTCTTGGGAATCAGCACAGGGCCAGGCTTGATCGGCCTGGCCCTGTGAAGTTTGACTGCTGGTTATGAATTACAGGACGACGGTTTCCTGGTGCTTGCCGAAAACGCCCCTGAATACGTCGGCGATTTCGCCCAGGGTTGCGTACACTTTTACCGCTTCCAGGATCAGCGGGATCAGGTTGTCGGTGCCCTTGGCGGCGACTTCCAGTTTCGCCAGAGCTGCCTTGACGGCTGCGCCGTCGCGCTTGGCCTTTACTTCGGCCAGTGCTTTCTTCTGGTTGGTTTCTACTTCGCCCGTAACCTTGAGCAGGCCGGTCGGAGGCGGCTCAGAGATGGTGAACTTGTTCACACCGACGATGATCAGCTCGTTCTTCTCGATGGCCTTCTGGTAGGCGTAGGCGGAATCCTGGATTTCCTTCTGCTGGAAGCCGTTGGAGATGGCTTCGACGGCGCCGCCCAGTTTGTCGATCTTCTCGATGTACTCCCAGGCTGCCTTTTCGATCTGGTCGGTGAGGGATTCAACGAAGAAGGAGCCGGCCAGCGGGTCGATGGAGTCGGCCACGCCGGATTCGTAGGCTACGACCTGCTGGGTGCGCAGGGCGATGCGGACGGAGTCTTCCGTCGGCAGGGCCAGGGCTTCGTCGCGGGAGTTGGTGTGCAGGGACTGGGTGCCGCCCAGAACGGCTGCCAGGGTCTGGATGGTGACGCGCATGATGTTGTTGTCCGGCTGCTGGGCAGTCAGGGTACAACCGGCGGTCTGGGTGTGGAAGCGCAGCATCTGCGATTTTTCCAGTTTTGCGCCGAAGCGCTCCTTCATGATCTTGGCCCAGATGCGACGTGCGGCGCGGAACTTGGCAACTTCTTCCAGCAGGTTGTTGTGGGCGTTGAAGAAGAAGGCCAGACGCGGAGCGAAGTCATCTACGTCGAGACCGGCCTTGATGGCAGCGTCAACATAGGCGATACCGTCGGCCAGAGTGAAGGCGACTTCCTGCACTGCGCTGGAACCGGCTTCGCGGATGTGGTAACCGGAGATGGAGATGGTGTTCCACTTGGGCACGTTGTCCTTGCAGTAGGCGAAGATGTCGGTGATCAGGCGCATGGACTCTTTCGGCGGGTAGATGTAGGTGCCGCGAGCCATGTACTCCTTGAGGATGTCGTTCTGGATGGTGCCGGAGATCTTGTCGGCGGACACGCCCTGCTTCTCGGCAACGGCGATGTACATGCAGAGCAGGATGGCGGCGGTGGAGTTGACGGTCATGGAGGTGGAGACTTTGTCCAGCGGGATGCCGTCGAAGAGTACTTCCACGTCGGCCAGCGAGTCGATGGCAACGCCGACTTTACCGACTTCGCCCTGGCTCATGGCTGCGTCGGAGTCGTAACCCATCTGGGTCGGCAGGTCGAAGGCGATGGAGAGGCCGGTCTGGCCTGCGCCGAGCAGGTATTTGTAACGCTCGTTGGATTCCTTGGCGTTGCCGAAACCGGCATACTGACGCATGGTCCAGAAACGACCGCGATACATGGTGGGCTGAACGCCGCGTGTATAGGGGTAGCTGCCCGGGAAACCGAGCTTCTCATCATAACCGGGATAATCGAAATCCGGAGTGAATACGCGCTCGATCTCGAGGTTGGAGGTGGTGAGGAACTTTTCGTAGCGTTCCGGTGAACGGGTAAGGAATTTGGCCACTTTGGTGTCGGTCCACTGCTTCTTCTTTTCCGCAATGCTCATGTCGTGCTCCTTGGGGGGGGATTAAAATAAACGAAGCTTAAAAAGACAATTTTGGGGATTTTAAGGAGAAGCAGCGCGAATGTCAATTAAAGATTTTAGCGCGACTAAAATCAAATCAATGATTCTGCGGTGATCCGGGTTGATCAAGCGAAGAGTCGCGGGCTTTGGCGGTTTCGGTGCCGTTTGTCGGGGTTGCTCCTGATCCTGGTTTTGCTTTCGCCAGCTGTGGCCCTGCTGGCCCGGCAATGAAAATCCCCCTTCGGGTCGGACTCGAAGGGGGATCGGGATCTAGGAATGGCGAGTGGATCGTTCAGCGCGTGACGACCGTCAGCAGGTTGACCTCTTTGCCGTCGCGCGAACGCAGGCGGTGCTTGATGGACGAGTCGAAATAGATGCTGTCCCCCTCGGAGAGCGAGATGCTCTTGTCGTCTAGTATCAGCTCCACGTCCCCCTTGGTGACGAAGAGGAACTTTTCACCGTCATGGCTGTAGGCGCTCTCCTCATTGGCCTTTTCGGTCACGGTCAGGAAGAAGGGTTCCATCTTCTTGTTCTGCTTCCGGAAGGAGAGGGATTGGTAGGAATAGCCGTGGCTGGTCCCGATGGGGGCGAAGACCTTGGAAACCGATTTGCGCTGGTTGGCATGCACGATTTCAAAGCCGCACTCGTCGTCGTCCTCGATAAAGAAGTAGCCGATCTTGACGTCGAAGAATTTGGCTATCTTGGAGAGTGTGGCGATGGGGGGTGAGACGTTGTTGTTCTCGATCTGGGATATCAGGGCCGGCGAAAAGCCGATTTCCTTGGCCACCGCCTGCAGGGTGAGTTTCTTTTCCTGGCGAAGTTTTTTGATTTTTGCACCAATATTCAAGCCGCTCATGTGGTCACCTGTTTTTAAAATAAAACCGAGTTGTATTATATGGATTGTATACAGTATGCACTGCTGACTATGTATATTGTATACAGAATTGTAAGTCAATAAAAATTTATTACCAGTAAAATAATCACGAAAAAAATGGTAACAAAAGTTTATGGATCGGATTTTGCGTTAAATTCCGATGAAATAGCGGCGGGAAAAATAATTGGATTTTAGTGGAATGAAAAGCAAAACGATGTTTATGGCTTTGCCAGTTTGCGTGCAAGGAGCTCAAGGGTGTGCATGACCTCGACCTTTGAGCCCTGCCGCTTGAGGCCGTCGGAGAGCTGCATCATGCAGCCGGGGCAGCCGGTGGCAACTGCCTGGGCAGCGGTTTTGAGTATGGCGCGGCTCTTGGCTTCGTTGATGCTCATGGATGAGTCGTAGTGGTAGACGTTGAAGGTGCCGCCGAGGCCGCAGCAGCGGTCGGCGAATTCCATTTCCGCAAGCTCCAGGCCGGGGGCGGCGCGCAGCAGGTTTCGGGGCTGCCCGGTCAAGCCGCGGGTGCGCAGGTGGCAGGGGTCATGGTAGGTAATGCGCAGGGCATCGCCGGCCCCGGTTTCGGCCGGGTTGAGCCCCAGCTGGTGCAGCAGCTGCGAGGCATCCACTGTTTTTTGAGCCAGAGCCTCCAGGCGCGCCTTCAGTTCGGGGTTGCGCTTGCCGACGGTCAGCGGGTAGAGGCGGTGCAGGGCGCCTCCGCAGGTGGCGCAGGCGCTCATCACGTAATCCGCCTGATAGCGTTCCATTTCCGCCAGGTTCTTCTCGGCCAGTTCACGCACCGTGGCGATGTCGCCGCCCGACATGGCGGGCAGGCCGCAGCACTGCTGCCCCTTGGGGATGATCACGGTGCAGCCCAGGTG
>MTLE01006543.1_pt1 | contig 31143 bp, 41 predicted proteins | sample 1982461 | NCBI WGS metagenome assembly MTLE01 (sample SAMN05712605, study PRJNA340218) | biofilm metagenome | isolation source: sample SPL anode biofilm adapted to -200 mV | place: USA | collected 2012-02-03
TCCTTTTTTACATTTTGATTTTATTTTGGACATAAATACCCCGTACTACTTTTGATATACGGATATAATAGTACTTTAACCGTATATTTTCAATACATCATTTAAGCAGGGGGAGGAAGATCTCCCCCTGCGATAAATATCTTTAAAGAACTTCTACTTGCACATAATTACAGTGCCGGAACCTGAAGAATTTGACGCGCTGTAGCGTGTCGGCGAACACTTATGCCAACAATATTTATATCTGGCATTGGTGCAGCCGCTTGTACTCATACTGACAAGGCATTTATCATTGCAAGAGGATGAGGAGGCATTGCAGCGCTGATCGCAAAAGGTCTGCGGATCTGACGGGCAATTAGGCATAGAGCCACCGCCATAGCGATACATTTTGCCACCTATTCTTGTGCCGCCGGTCCACCACAGATAAGCGTCTTCCGGGTCGCCGCCGCCGTTGCTGCCGCCTGCTCTTTTTACGAAACTGCCGCCAACATAAAATTCGTAAGAAATAACATACTGGGAGGCTTCTCTGGTTGATGTTGCCGCGGAGCAGCCTTCCGAAACATCAAAAGAACCTTCATAATAGCAGTCTTCCGAGTTGGATCCGTTACATGGGCCTCTCCAACTAAATCCGTCAGGGCAATAATGGCAGTTAACCAAAACGCCGATGTTAACCGACTGAGGTTTGAACTTAGCCGCACAAGCGCCATTTACCAAACTGTAGTTTTTAGACGTACAAGTACAAGAACAAGTTGAAGTATTCCAAGTACCTTTAGAATTTACACATTTTGTTTGGGATAAGGTATCGCTGCACACGCAGGAAATCCCATTCCAGCTTTTCCCCGTACCGCAGGAGCAAGAGCAACTTGCATGGCTCCAAGAGCCGCCGTTGTTTGCACAGGCTGTTTTCTCCGAAGAGTTGTTACACGCACAACCATTCGAGGAAGTCCATGTTTTTGTTGAACCGCAATTACAATCGCAAAGCGTACTGCTCCATGTTCCCATACTGCTTTCGCATAGGCTTCTGGGGCTTTCATCACATATCTTTTTCTTACAGCAGGCCCCATCTTCAGTAAAAGAAATTGAGGTATCTCTCTCTTCTCCCGTAGCGCAGGTGGACGGACAGGCAGTTTTATCTACACAACATGTTCCATCATCACTATAAGTAATGCTTGTATCTCTCTTTTTGCCTGTCGGGCAAGTTGTAGGGCAGGATGTTTTGGCAATACAACATTCTCCCTCTTCGGAATAAGTGACAGCAGGGTTTCTCTTCTTACCTGCATCGCAAGTGGTAGGACACTCGCTTTGAGCTATACAGCATGTTCCGTCCTCCGTATAACTAATGGCTGTATCTCTCTTCTTGCCTGTCGGACAAGTTGTAGGGCAGGCTGTTTTGGCAATACAGCATTCGCCCTCTTCGGAATAAGTGACAGCAGGGTTTCTCTTCTTACCTGCATCGCAAGTGGCAGGACATGCACTTTGAGTTATGCAGCATGTTCCGTCTTCCGTATAACTAATGGTTGTATCTCTCTTTTTGCCTGTCGGGCAGGTTGTAGGGCAGGCTGTTTTGGCAATGCAACATTCGCCCTCTTCAGAATATGTAACGGCAGGGTTTCTCTTCTTACCTGCATCGCAAGTTGTTGGACATGCGCTTTGAGCTATGCAACATGTTCCGTCTTCAGTATAACTAATTGTTGTATCTCTCTTTTTGCCTGTCGGGCAAGTTGCGGGACAAGCGGTTTTAGCTATGCAACAATCCCCATCTTCCACATTTGCAACGGAGGAGTTTCTCTTTTTGCCCGTGGGACAAGTTGTAGGGCAGACCGTTTTTTCGCCCGTGCAGGCACCCCATGCTCCGCAACTGCCGCCGGAACAAGTTGCCGTGCAAGTTCTGCTTTGTGTTCCTTGGTTCCCGCATGTACGACTTGCGGGGAGCGTTTGGGTTTTATTATAACAGGCGCTTGTGTTCCAACTTCCGCAATTTCCACCTGAGCAGCTGGCAGCGCATGTTCTTGTTTGCGTACCGCAACCGCTGGCACAAGTTTGTGATGTGCTTTGCGTTTGTGTGGGACTCCAACACGTACCGCTCCATACCGCACCGTTGCAGCTGTTTGCGCTGTTTTCCGTGCCGCAACCGCTAGAGCAGGGGCGTGTTGAGCCGCCGCCGTAAGGCACATAACAAGTGCCGCCTTGGTCGCAACCTAAAAGGCAATCGCAATTACAAGTATCTTCATTTAAAGTGTATCCGTTAGAGCAGGCTTTACTGCCGCAGTTGCATACGTCTTTTGCAGAGCCTACTATATCGCCGAAGCTGCTGCAAACATCGCCCGTGCAGCCAAGGCCCGTATATTCGTAACTGCTGGAAAAACTGAATTTTGTTCCGCCCTTATCATAGGCGGCAGTCATACAGCTGTGGACATTGTTAAGGCTTAAGGTATAGTCTTTAACTTTAAGGACCGCACCCTCCACCACTTCTTTGCTTTTATTGACGGTAAGCTGCCCCATATTAGTAAAAGAAGAATAATAAGATTTATCTTTGGCAAATTTCTGTAATTGTTTATTGCGCACCATTTCAAGCAAGTTAATAGCTTCTATGGCGCGTGATTTTGTTGCTGCTTTTGTATATAAAGGATACGCTATTGCGGTTAAAACGGAGATTATCATTACCACTACAAGAATTTCCGTAAGAGTAAATCCTCTTTTCCCCTTTGATTTTATTTTGGACATAAAAACCCCTTTGAATTGCGGATAAGATATAATAATACTTTATATTTATTTTTTCAATGCCTTTTCCGTTAAAAAACCCGTATCTTATTTGATACGGGTTTTTAAATGTTTAAGTTAAGGCTTTTACTCAAGGACTATTTTGTAATCTTCCCACGCAAGTTGCGGGTCTGACTGAACCTTTAAACTGCGGTGGATATTCTGCTCTATTAAAGACTGTTTCTGCCTTATATAGTCGGCAAGAAGCGGATGCAATACGACGCGCAAATTACCGCCGGGGCGGCCTTGCGTAAGGTCGTAAATTTCGCGCTGTACTTTAATACGCATACTTTCGGAAGATAAAACTCTGCCGCTACCGTGGCATTGCGGGCATTCTTCCGTTATAAGACTGCCTGTGCTTTCTTTTTTGCGCTCGCGCGTCATTTCCACCAAGCCGAGGCGGGTGATAGGCAATATTCTTATTTTTGCTCTGTCTCGTTTTACGGCGTCGTTTAAAGCGTCAACCACTTTATGGCGGTTGGAGGCCTTTTTCATATCAATAAAGTCTATGACGATAATGCCGCCGATATTCCTGAGGCGCAACTGATGAGCAACGGCGTAAGCCGCTTCTATATTGGTTTGCGTTACGGTTTCTTCCTGCGATTTATTGCCCGTAAACTTGCCCGTGTTAACGTCTATGGCGCAGAGGGATTCGGCCTCTTGTATAATAATACTTCCGCCGTTTTCCAAAGGCAATTTGATGCGGCGCATTTTTTCTATTTCCGCGTCTATATTAAAGGCTTCAAAGATAGGCGTTTTAGCGGTGTAGAGTTTAATTCTGTCTTTAAGTTCGGGCGATATTTTGCTGACAAAATCCAATACCTTTTCGTAATCTCTCTTGTTGTCAAGCATATAAACTTTTACGTTTTCGGAAAGGATGTCGCGCGATACCTGCAAAACTCCGTCCATATCTTCGTGTAAGATAGAGGGCGCGGGGGCTTTTTCGAACTTAGTTATAATGGTTTTCCATTGGCGGTAGAGGTACTTAACTTCTTTTTCCAATTCGTCTTCCGTAGCGTCTTCCGCCTCGGTGCGGACGATGCAGCCCATACCTTCTAAATATTTTTCCGCCAGTTTTTCTACCATGGCGTTAAGCTTTTCGCGCTTGGCGTCGTCTTCTATATTTTTAGACACGCCTACAAAACGCTGGTTGGGAGTTAACACCAAATATCTGCCGGGCAGGGTAACGTCCATAGTTACCTTCATACCCTTTGTGCCGATGGCGTCTTTTACCACCTGCACCATAATCTCCTGCCCTTTATATAAAATTTTATCTATGGGGCGTTTGTCGCCTTCTATAACGTCTGAGATATACAAGTATGCATTCTTTTCGTAACCGATGTTAAGAAACGCGCTTGATATACCGGGCAGAACATTTTCCACCACAGCTTTATATATGTTGCCGACTATGTTTAAAGCGCCGCGGCGCTCCCACATAAGTTCGGCAAGGACGCCGTCTTCCAAGATGGCGATTCTGGTTTCTTCAAAAGAAGTGTTAACCAGTACTTCTATTTTGGGATCGTCTGAAATTCTTTTCATTATTACCTTTTTCTCCTGCTAAACAGCATTAAGGTTTCCCACACTGCTTTGCCAAAGCAGCGCGCTGCGTTGTATACAAAACTTATGCTCATCTACTTCAAGGTCGGGCAACGCCGTTAAAATCTGCCGCAGACCAAGACTTCTTTGTGCATTAAGTTTTACCACAAGCTCAAGCTTGTCATCGCTTATCTGTTTTATGGAATGGATAAGCGGTTTTATATCAAGAACTTCCCTTATACCGTTTTCGTGAACAAAATCCAGTTCTAAAGAAGCGGATTTTAATATCTTTTTCGTATCGGCTTTTACGCCTGTTATCGTGTACAGCGCATATTGCGCCAACGCTTCAACCGAACAAATGGGATAAGGAACTTCTTTAACGTCAATTATTTCAAAACCGCCGCTTAAAAAAGCGGAAAGTTTTATATTTATTTCCTGCGTTGATGTTTCTTTAAGCAGGCAGATATCCGCGTATTCGCAGATACTGCTTTCCCCCGCGCCCGCACTCGGCCCTAAGGCCAGCCGCGGTCCTGTTTTGCTTTTTGCGTATTCAAGGCCGCTTTCTAAAAGGCCTGTTCTTAGCATACGCCTAAGCTCGTGATGCGCAACGGAATTACCGCTTTTACTTAATTTAATTCTGTACTTAAAAATTTGCTCTGTTTTAATCATATCATTTTTATATTATTGATAATCTGCGTCTGTAAACTGATTCCACTATCCCAAAGGCCCACATACTGGCCACTAAATTGGACCCGCCGTAAGAAATAAGCGGCAGCGGAATGCCCGCCACAGGCACTATTCCTATAAGCATACCGAAGTTTACCATCATATAAGTTAAAAATATGCCAAAGATACCGCAACATACAAGATAGCCGTATCTGTCGCTTGAAAGCGTGGCTATAAGCGCGGTACGCCACAAAATTAAAATATATAAACCAAGTACGGTAAGCATACCCATAAGGCCTGTTTCCTCCCCCAGAACGGCAAGGACGAAGTCTGTATGCCTTTCTGGCACAAAGCCTAATCTGGATTGCGTTCCCGAGAAGAACCCTTTACCCGCTATGCCGCCCGAACCCATTGCTATCTGCGCCTGAAGCACATTATAACCCGCGCCTTTAGGGTCGGAGTTAGGGGCAAGGAAAGCTTCTACCCTTTTCCTTTGGTAGTTCTTCATATGCTTATCTACAAATAAACCTGAAAAGAAGCCGCCTATAACCGCAAAGCCCATTATAAAAAGCAGAAAAGCGGGAATATATATTCTGACGCGTTTTAATACAAGCACAGCGGCCCATGTTAACGCGGGTATTGCCGCGCAAAAGCCCGCAATATAAACCCAGTTGTGCGAAAGCTGCGCAAGAATATAAAACAAAAGGCTGTTATCGGCTAAATCGGGATTAAGCGCAATAAAAGTCCACGTTATGGCAAAAAATCCCGCAGAAAGCGCGAATGCAAAGAGCAGGAAAAAATAAAAAATATTAACACCCGCGGCAAAAAGTAAAACCAGCAAAGCAGGCGCCGTTACCACTATGGAGGAAAAATCTGGCTGCAACATAATAAGGCCGAAGATAGGCACGATAAGCGCGCCGAAGCCGATTAATGTTCTTAAATCTTTTATGTTTTGCTGACGGCGGGAGAGGAAGGCCGAGGCTACGAGTATGGTTGCTATACGGCAAATTTCCGCAGGTTGCAGCGATATTATGCCCAAATTAAACCAAGAGTTAGACCCGCGCTGAACAACGCCAAACAAAAGCACCGCGCCCAAAAGGCCGAGTATCATAATATAAATAGCTTTATATTGTTCGTTATAAATTTGATAGTTGAACATCCAACCGAATATAAATGCCGCTGCCGCCATAGGCAAAGCTATAAGATGTCTTTTTACGACATCGGGGCCAAAGGAAAGACCGCTTACGGCGGAGATAATGATAACAAGGCCGAACAAGGCCAAAACGCCTATTGCGCCAAGCATAAGCAAATCTATATTGCGTCTTTTTATGGACTGTTCGGAAGAATAAATTTTAATCGCCATAAACTGCTTCCTCTTGTGTGTGATTGTGTTCCGTATCCGCAACCTGTGCAGCTGCCTGCGGCTGAACTGCTTGAGCCGTTGGCGCTGTTGCGTCCGCTGCGGTTTGCGTTGCGGCTGCAGGCGCGGGCGGTGGTGCGTCCTCTATATTGTAATAAGCTTTAATAATTTTTTTTGCTATCGGGGCTGCGGCTGCCGCGCCGCCTTTACCAAACTCCACAAATACGGCAAGTGCGAAATCAGGCTCCTGCCCTTCGCGCGCGGTAAAAGCCATAAACCAGCCGTGGTCATCACCGTGCGGGTTTTGCGCGGTGCCTGTTTTACCGTAAACTTCTATACCTTTTACTTGTGCGGAGCGGCCCGTGGCCGTATCAACAACGCCTTTAAGCGCCTGATGCATTAAATCAAATACGCCCGGTTTTAATTTAACTTCGGAAATTAAATCGGGATTAGCTTTAAAAATTTCTTTACCGTTATCCCTTACCATACGCTCTATGTAATAAGGACGCCATATCTTGCCCTTATTGGCAAGCGTGGAAGCGAAAACAGCCATTTGTATGGGCGTAAGCAAAAGCTCGCCCTGCCCGATGGAAAGGTTTAAGGTATCGCCGCCAAACCAGTAGGTTTTGTTTCTGGCTCTCTTGGTGGGGCCGTATATATTGCCCGATTTTTCCCCAGGTAAATCTATGCCCGTTTGGCGGCCGAAGCGGAATAGACGCTCAATTCTTTCTATGTGCGACGCGCCGACTTTAAGACCCAACATATAAAAATAAACGTCGCAGGAGTTAGCCATACCCGTCATAAAATTCATTATGCCGTGTTTATGCCAGCATTTAAATTCCCTGCCGTTCATATAAATTTTACCCTTGCAGTCAACTTCGTCATTAATGTTAAGGCGGCCCGTTTCCGCCGCGGCGATAGCCGTGATAACTTTAAAGGTGGAGGCGGGCGGATACATACCTTTTATGGCAAGGTTATATTCGGGAATTTTAATTTTTTCTTCGCCTGTATCATGGTCGCTGTACGGCACAAAAATGTTGGGGTCAAAGTCGGGGGCGGAAACCATTGCAAGCACGGCGCCCGTCTGAGGATTTAAAGCCACTACAGCGCCGCGGCCCGTTATGGAATTTTTTATTCCGTCTTCCGCCGCTTTCTGCACTTTGTAATTAAGCGTGGTGTAAATGTCCGCGCCTGCGCGCCATTTATTGTCGCGGATTTTCTTTTTAACGCGGCCGACATAGTCAACTTCCAACAATAATCCGCCGTCGCGGCCCTTAAGCTCGCGCTCGTAATGTTGCTCTATACCGCTTTTGCCGATGCGGGAGTTAAGACGGTAATCAAGTTCGGTATTCCTGTTCTTCCAAGAGGAATTATCCATATTGCCCATATAACCCAAAAGATGGGCGGCAAAAGCATTGTTGGGGTAAAAACGTTTTGTTTCCTCAAGCAGATATAAGCCAGAGTAATAAACCTGCAACTCCGCCAGAGAGAATATTTTTTGCGGCGATATGTTTTGCGCCAGCGGCGTAGCTTTGCCCGTTTTTACCGCACGGTTAAGTATTGTTAACATATCCTCTTTGGGAAGGGAGAGATATTTGGCAACGTCCGCGCTTAAAGTGGCGAGGTATTCGTCTGTAGGTTTTTCCGCCGCGGGAAGATAATATAAGCTGAACGCGGGAGCATTGCCCGCAAGGACTGCCCCGTCGGAAGTTAAAATTCTGCCGCGCGGCGCGGTTTGGAATAAAGTTTGCGTGCGGTTTTGCTCCGCCGCCTGTGTGTATTTTTGGTGGGAAATTACTTGTATGTCAATAAGCCTGATTGCAATTACCGCCCCTGCAAGATACAGGAGCAAAAGCAGCCAGTTAAGACGGGAAGAATCAAAAAATTGCTTTGTTTTCATTATCCCCACGCAATGGTTTAAAGGATAAATATCTGACGGTTAAAAGATACAAAGGCGGAGTTAAAAGCCCCGTTATAGCTGAACCTAAAATTAAACTTTTAAATCCCTGCCAGATAAAATGCTCGGTAAAAATACTGCCTAAAATGCCGTATAAAATTACGCAAAGCACGTTTAAAACAGACGCGACAACAACCTGCGGGCCTATATCTTTAAAGTCAATTTTATCGTGGATAATGTAAAAAATAAACATAATAAGAGTTAACACTAAAGCATAGCCGCCAAAAAGCGTGCTGCCGAAAAAATCTAAAAACAAACCACTGATAAAAGCGAAGGTATAACCGCCGCTTTCGTTTAACATACCCGCCATAATAAGGCAGAAAGCAGGCATAACGCCAATGCTTATACCGACGGAGGAAAAAATTAATATACACGCCCAATGAATAATTGTGGCGACTAAAAAAATAAAAAGAATATTTAAAAATTTAAGCATTATTTTTTACCGCCTTTGGTTTTGGGCGTTTCGTACACGGCCCTCATTATAAGAATTTCTTTAACTTTGGCGGGGTCTACCGCAAGTTTAAGCGAAGGTTTTAAAAATGTTACGGAAGGGTCGTTTTGCGCGGCTTCAACACCGCTGAGTGAACCCATTAAAATACCGTCGGGGAATAATGCGCTGGAGGCGGAGGTATAAACCTTTTCCCCCTCCTGCAAAGGAGTGCCGAGCGGGATATATTTTATATCAACGCCGCCCCTACCGTTACCGCCCGCAAGGCCTTCTATACCGCTGACGGAAAGGAAAGCCGTGGCGGAAAAATCTTCGTCCGAAGTCAAAAGAATTTTTGAGGTTTTGGGGGAAACTTCTATAACTTTACCGACGAGGCCTATTTCCCCATTTTCTATCGCTACGACGGGCGAGCGCAGCTCTATTCCGTTTTCGCTGCCCTTATCGGCAATAATGGTGCCGCGTTTGGAAGGCTCCCTGTACATAACTTTTGCCCAAGCGCCTTTCCATTTATTTTGATTGTATACGTCAAGCGCGCTGGCAAGCCTTTGGTTTTCCCTAAGTAAAATATCGGTTTGCGCGTTTTGTATCTTTAAATCTTTAATTTCTTTCTTAAGCGCGGCGTTTTCTTCCGCGACGGTTAAAAGCGCGGCGGCGGAAGAACTTACACCGTCTAAATATTGCGTAACCGCGTGCGCGGCGCGGATTTGCGGGATAAAAATATAAGAAAGCACCGCCCTTGTGGAGTTAACCGGCATTTGAAGCGGCAGAATTATGACAAACAGCGAAAGCACAATAAATACCGCAGGCAGTATTTTGCTGTAGCCCAATGTTGTTTGCTTTTGTTTGTTTCTTTTCTTTTCCATTTTGCTCTTGTGCGCGCACGCGCGGAATAATATAAAAATCTTTTTACGCGCGCGTACGGCGCGCAGGCCTTTTTTATTTTATACTAAATACTGAGAATAAAAAATAAGAAAGCGGGTACTTCCTCGTAAGAAGATACCCGCTTTAGTAGTGTTGTTTAAAAATTACAAGAACTTCTTAAATTTACCTTCTGCAAGAAATTCCAGATATTTGCCCGTACCCAAAGCTACGCAGCTTAAAGGATCTGCCGCTCTATGCACAGGTATATCGGTTTCCTTTTTAATAAGTTCCGTCATGCCGCGCAGTAAAGAGCCGCCGCCTGCCACAACCAAGCCTCTATCAACAAGGTCGGCCGCGAGTTCTGGCGGTGTTTCTTCCAGCGTGCTTTTGACAAGTTCAACAATAGCGCGTACAGGCTCTAAAAGCGCTTGTCTGATTTCTTCGGAAGTAACCGTCATCGTGCGCGGTAAACCTTGTGTCTGGTCGCGCCCTTTGACTTCCATTGTTTTTTCTTCTTCCAAAGGATAGACAGAGCCTATATTTATTTTTACGTCTTCGGCTGTCGTTTCCCCTATTATAAGGTTGTATTTCTTTCTGAAATACTGAATGATGCAATCGGTAATTTCGTCGCCTGCAATATCTATTGACTTGGCCACAACCATACCGCCAAGTGATATTACAGCCACTTCCGTCGTGCCGCCGCCGATATCAACAATCATACTGGCATGCGGTTCGGTAATGGGCAAATCAGCCCCCATTGCGGACGCCATAGGTTCTTCTATAAGATAAACCTCTCTGGCTCCCGCCTGTTTGGCTGCGTCTTCTACTGCGCGGCGCTCCACCCCCGTAATGTCGGAAGGTATTCCGATTACGATTCTGGGACGGAGAAGGCTCTTTCTGGTATGTACGCTGCGGATGAAGTAACGAATCATTTCCTGAGTTACTTCAAAATCTGCTATAACACCGTTCTTCATCGGGCGTACTGCTACTATATTTGCGGGTGTTCTGCCCAGCATTTGCTTGGCTTTACTTCCTACGGCTTTAACTTCGCCTGTGTCTCTATCCAAAGCGACGACGGACGGCTCTCTGAGTACGATGCCTTTGTCTTTAACATATATAAGACAGTTGGCCGTACCCAGATCCATGCCCATATCGTTGGATAAAAGACCGCCTAAATAGTCTAATACCATTTAATCCACCAATTTAATTATAGCTACTTCCGCGTTATCGCCTTTTCTTATTCCGGCTCTGTAAATGCGGGTATAGCCGCCATCTCTCTTGGCGTATCTTTCCGCTAAAACTTCAATGAGTTTTTTGTAAGCAACCTTGTCGCTTACCGCATTTTTAAGAGCTAAATTATCACCGGCTTTTGCAAGCGTGATAAGGCCTTCAACTTCGCGTCTTACTTCTTTGGCTTTGGGTAATGTGGTTTTTACTTGTTCGTGCAAAACTATGCTGATAGCCATATTGCCAAGCATCGCTTTTCTGTGGGCGGTAGTTTTACCGAGTTTACGATATCCCGTATTCTTAATCATAACTAAAGGTTACTCCTTATAATTTCATGCCGAGCTCTAATTTCATATCGGCTAACTTTGCTTTAACTTCATCGAGCGATCTGGCACCGAAATTCTTTACCATTTTAAGCTGGGCTTCCGTCTTGCCGACGAGATCGCGCACAGTTTTAATGCCTTCTGATTTTAAGCAGTTGACAGACCTGGAAGAAAGCTCAATAAAATCTACGGACTGGTCCAAGAGTTCGTCAAGCTTATCGTTTACGGCTGTTGCCGCAACGGCTTCCTGCGCGGGTTCTTCCTGCGCGGGCTGTTCTTCGCCTTCTATCGTAAAGATATGGAGCGACTGAGATAAAAGTATTGCTGCTTTATGAAGCGCTTTTCTGGGCTCTAAAGTACCGTCGGTAGTAATCTCGAGGATGAGTCTGTCATAGTCGGTTTTTTGACCGACGCGGGCAGGTTCTACGTCGTAATGTACTTTTAAGATGGGAGAGAAGATAGCGTCAATAGGCATAAAACCCGCAGGTCTTGCGCCTTTGGCTACTTCTTCCGCGTAACCTTTACCTTTGGAAATTTCAATTTCCATTCTGATTGCGCCGCCGACTTCAAGCGTGGCGATGGCTAAATCTTTGTTGATGATTTCTACGCCGTCGGTTTCGGCAATGCTGTGAGCCGTAACCACACCGGGTTTGTCAGCCGTTAAGGTTAAGTATTCTCTGTTCTTGCCTTCAAGTTTAACTCTTAACTTTTTGAGGTTAAGAAGAATTTGAATGACATCTTCCTTAACGTTGGCAATGGTGCTGTATTCGTGCGTGGTGCCTTCAACGCGGACAGCGGTAACGGCAGCGCCTTCAAGACCGGAGAGGAGGATTCTTCTTAAAGAATTGCCTACCGTGTGTCCGAAGCCTGATTCGTAGGGTTCAGCTACAAATTTACCGTAGGTGCTGCTTTCGCTTTCTACCTTAATGTTCTTTGGTAATACTAAATTGTCAAAAGCCATTTTTCCTCCAAATTATTTGGAATAGTGTTCAACTATAAGCTGATCGTTGACGGGGTAGCTGCTTTCGCTTTTATCCGGCCATCTCAGCAATGTGGCAGTGTTCTTGCTTGCGTCGTACTGTAAGAAGCTGGGGCGAAGAGCGCGTTTATCGGCTTCTTCCATACCCTGCTTTACGGTTACGCTGGTTGCAAGTTTAGCGTCGATGGAAACTTTATCACCGACTTTTACCTGATAAGAAGGAACATTGACTACTTTATCGTTTACTTTGATATGACCGTGCAATACGAGTTGTCTGGCTGTTCTGAGTGAAGTTGCAAAGCCCGTTCTTTTGACGATATTGTCAAGTCTTGTTTCCAGATATTTAAGAAACTGCTCGCCGGTTTGACCGGTGGCTTTTGTCGCCTTATCAAAAAGGTTGGCAAACGGAACTTCCGTCATGCCCGACATAAATCTGGCTTTCTGCTTTTCGTACAAACGTACACCGTATTCGGAAAGTTTAGCCTTTCTGGGGCCGCCCTTGCCTTTTTTAACTGAAGCAAGCTTGTCCATTACACAATTGGTGTAGCATTTTGTGCCTTTTAAAAATAATTTGCATCCTAATTTTCTGCATTTTTTGCAGCTCGGTCCTGTGTATCTTGACATATACTATACTCTCCTGGCCTTAGGCGGTCTGCATCCGTTGTGGGGGATCGGGGTTACGTCTTTGATAGAAGTAACGACAAGCCCTGCCTGCTGCAAGGCTCTTACAGCGGTTTCTCTGCCCTGGCCGGGACCGCATACTCTTACGGCAACTTCTTTCATACCCATTGCTACGGCTTTTTCGCCTACTTTATTGCAGGTGATCTGCGCGGCAAACGGGGTGCCTTTTTTTGTGCCTTTAAAACCGTGTGAACCGGAGGTGGACCATACAAGAGCGCCGCCCTTGTCATCCGTTACCGTTACGATTGTGTTGTTAAACGAACAATTGATATGCACGACGCCGTGGGCGGGTGCCTTTGTCGTTTTCTTTTTTGCTTTGGCTGCTGCGGCTGTTGTAGGGGCCGGAGCTGCTGCTGCCTGAGTTTCCTTTTTAATTTCTTCTGCCATGTTTTTTTACCTGACTTTTAAATTTTATGCTGTTTTAACTTTTGCACCCACAGTTTTTCTGCGGCCGCGTCTTGTTCTGCTGTTGGTTTTTGTTCTCTGTCCGCGAGCGGGGAGATTTCTTCTGTGTCTGTTGCCTCTGTAGGAACCAGTTTCGATAAGTCTGTGTATGTTCTGGGCAACTTCACGTCTGAGTTCACCTTCAACTTTATATTCCTTCTGGAGGATTGTGTTAAGCAAACCGGCCTGCTGTTCGGTTAAATCTTTAACTCTGGTTGAGGGTTCTATCTGGCCTGCTAATTTGCCTAAGATTTCTGAGGCAGTTTTCTGGCCGATGCCATAGACGTACTGAAGGGCGATGTCTATTCTTTTGTTTTTTGGTAAATCTATACCTGCGATTCTTGCCATAATCCGTTAAAACTCCTGTTAATTAACCTTGGCGCTGTTTATGCTTAGGAATTGAGCATACCACGCGCACTACACCGTCACGTTTGACGATTTTGCATTTCTGACATATCTTTTTTACACTTGCTCTGACTTTCATTTATTTCTCCCGGTAGATTATTCTGCCTTTGGTTAAGTCGTAAGGAGAAAGCTCCAGCTTGACTTTATCCCCAGGTAGTATTCTGATATGGAACATTCTCATTTTGCCTGAAATATGCCCTAAAATAACCTTGCCGCCTGCTATTTCTACCTTGAACATAGCGTTTGGCAAAGCTTCCAATATCTTGCCTTCAACTTCTATTTTATCGCTCATACTTGCCTATTGGCTAAAGCCTCCGTTTACTTACTCCGCAGTGATTAAAGGATCTTACTTAGCGGCATTACGCCGTGAGTATAAGATGTCCTTTTTCCGTTACGGCTACCGTGTGTTCAAAGTGGGCGGAATATTTTCCGTCCGCGGTGACAACGGTCCAATTATCGTTTAAAACTTCTACTTCATCCCCACCTAGGTTAAGCATCGGCTCTATCGCGAGTACCATTCCCGCTTTAAGTATCGGGCCTGTTCCTTTTTTACCGAAATTAGGAATACAGGGGTCCTCGTGTAATCTACGGCCCACTCCATGGCCGCAGTAGTCCCTGACTATACCAAGCTTACCGGCTGTAGCATAAGTTTCCACCGCGTGCGATACATCACCAAGATGTATGCCGGGCTTTATAAGCTCTATTGCCTTGTATAAAGACTTTTTTGTAACGTCAAGAAGTCTTTGGGCCTCGCTTGAAACTTTACCTACAGGTACGGTGAGTGCTGCATCTGCATGAAAGCCGTTAAGATATGCTCCGACATCTACGCCTACTATGTCGCCTTCTCTTAAGATTCTGTTTTCTGACGGTATTCCATGGACAACCTCTTCGTTAACCGAAGCGCATATTGACCCGGGAAACCCGCCATAACCCAAAAACGACGGCACTGCTCCGCAGCCTCTTATAATTTCTTCGGCGATTTTATCAAGCCTGAGAGTTGATACTCCCGGCTTAACTTCTTCCAACATCGCCTTGTGAACCTTAGAAACTATTTTACCGGCTGCAAGCATTTTTTCTATTTCTGCACTGCTCTTTAATTCTATCATTTTATTAGACCTAATGCTGCAATAATTGAAGAAAAAACTTCCTCTTCTGACTTACTGCCGTCAACCGTTACATAGTTCTCTTTGCTGCTGTAATAGCTAAGCAGCGGTTCTGTTTCTTTGCTGAATACCTCAAGCCTGTGTTGCGCGCTGTGTATTTCGTCGTCGGGCCTTGTGTAAAGCTCGCCGCCGCATTGTGTGCATTTGCCGGTGTAATCTTTAGAATAAATATTATATATTGCGCCGCAGCTTTTGCATATTCTGCGCGACGTAAGCCTGCGCAAAACTTCTTCCGTAGTAAGTTGTATAAGTACGGTAGCGTCTATACGCTGACCGTGCTGCGCTAAATATTTTTCCAAAGCTTCCGCTTGAGATATTGTCCGCGGATATCCGTCAAAAATGACGCCGTTTTTCTCTTCTTTAATTGCATTAAAAAGCATATCGGTGATAAGAGAGTCGGGAACAAGATTACCTTGTTCGATAAGTGCGGATACTTTTTTGCCAAACGATGTGCCTGACGAAATTTCCGCGCGGATTAAATCCCCCGTGGAAATATGTCTGAAGCCATACTTTTTTTCCAGCTTTACCGCTTGCGTGCCTTTGCCCGCACCCGGAAAGCCAAGCAAAACTATGTTCATAACACACCCTTGCCTACTGCCGAAACATTTAAGAATATTTTACTATTCTTAAATTCTAACTTTGGTTTTGTGTTGCCGTTTTGCGGTAAGGGACAAAACCAAAATTAGAAACAAAACTTTTATTCGCCTACGTTAAACCAGCGGCCTTTAAGACCGCGGCCTTTCATCAAGGGTTGGTAGTTGTGCGCGAGTAAGTGGGCTTGTATCTGCCCTACCGTATCCAACGCAACGCCGACCACGATTAACAAAGCGGTTCCGCCAAAGTAAAACGGAACATTAAATTTAGCTCTTAAGAAATCCGGCAATACTGCGATTGCCGCCACAAATATCGCGCCGCTGAGCGTGATTCTGTTCATTACCCATTCAATATACTTTTGGGTAGGTTCACCCGGTCTGATACCGGGGATAAAACCGCCCCACTTCTTCATATTTTCCGCCATATCTTTCGGGTTGAAAGTCATAGAGTTGTAGAAATAGCAGAAGAACAAGATAAGTGAAACATAAACAATCATATAAGTGGGATGTCCGCGGCCCATCCATTCCATTATCCACTGAGCCCAATGTGAATTGGGTGTGAATTGCGCTATTGTAAGCGGCATGGAAAGAACAGACATCGCAAAGATAACCGCGATTACGCCGGACTGATCTATCTTTAAAGGAAGATAGCTGGACTGCCCGCCGTACATTTTATTGCCCACCATACGCTTTGCGTATTGTACCGGAATTTGCCTTTGGGCTGTTTCCACCCAAACGACAAGCCCCATAATTATAACGACAAGGGCCAAAATAATAAGCGCGGTTAAAAGCTGCATTTCTTCGCTTCTGACAAGTTCGACAAGCATGTATAAAGCGGAAGGAAGACGTTCAACTATACCCGCAAATATTATTATGGAGATACCGTTACCGATACCCTTTTCCGTCATAATTTCGCCCAGCCACATAATGAACATTGTGCCTGCGGCAAGAGTAAGCGTGGTTGTTATAATAAAAGCCCATGAAGGGTCTATTACGATAGCAAGCCCGCCCGGCGCTGACATTTTTGTAATGGCAATAGTAAGGCCAAATCCCTGGAGCAAAGCCAGAATTAAACCGAAAACTCTGGTTATCTGATTTTCTTTTCTGCGGCCGTATTCGCCTTCTTTGCTAAGCTTTTCCAAGCCCGGAAAGATGTGCGCGCCCTTTATCAACCCCATAATGATGGAGGCGTTGATGTAGGGCATAATGCCGAGAGCCAACACGGAAAACCTGCCTAAAGCGCCACCGGAGAAAATATCAAGAAAACCTAACATTCCCCCCTGATGCTGCTTAAAGAACATAGCGATAGCTTCCGCATTGATACCGGGTATCGGTACAACAGCGGCCACCCTGTACACGGCAAGAGCTATTACTACAAATAATATTCTCTTGCGGAGTTCGGGCGACTGCAGAATACTTGCTAAGGGATTATTGTCCATTATTTAGCCTTTTTTTCTATAACCGTTACGCTGCCGCCAGCTTTTTCAATAGCGGCTTTTGCCGATGCGGAAAACGCATGGGCAGTTACTTTGAGGGCGGCTTTAAGTTCGCCCGTGCCTAAAACTTTTACCTTGTTTGTCTTTTTGACAAGGTTGTTCTTTTTCAACAGTTCGGGTGTTACGACATCTCCCGCTTTGAAAACTCTGTCAAAAGAACCGATGTTCACAAATTCGCCCTTTACTGCAAAGGCTGCATTGGAAAATCCGCTTTTAGGAATTCTTCTGACCAAAGGCATTTGACCGCCTTCTTTGCTTTCTTTTCTGGAGTTGCCTGATCTGGAGGTTTGGCCTTTCATACCCTTTGTTGAAGAGCGGCCTAAGCCTGACCCGACACCTAAGCCCAATCTTCTTTTGGGCTTTTTGGAACCGTGTTTAGGAAAAAGTGTGCTAAGATTTACCATTGTAATTGTCTCCTATTCCTTAAGCAGCTGCGCCGTCGGCAGGTGTTTCTTTAACTTCCGCGGCGGGTGCTGCGGCAGCTTGCGGGGCAACGGCAACTGCGGGGGCAGCTGCGGCTTTACCGCGGTTTACCATAACGGTTTCTTTGCTTTTAAGCTGCTCAAGCGCTTGCATTGTTGCATAGACTAAGTTGCAGGCATTGCTGCTGCCTAAGCACTTTGCAAGGATGTTTTTGATACCTGCCGCTTCAAGCACAAGTCTTACGCCTGCGCCGGCGATAACGCCCGTACCGGGTGCGGCGGGCTTCATCCATACGGAAGAAGCGCCGAACTTACCGATAACTTCGTGCGGGATAGTATCGTTTACGATAGGAAACTTAATAAAGCTCTTTTTAGCCTGAAACTCCGCCTTAGATACTGCAAACTGTACTTGGTTTGCTTTACCTATAGCTACGCCCACTTTGCCGTTGCCGTCGCCGACTACGACCAGCGCTCTGAAACCAAAACGTTTACCGCCTTTTACTACTTTGGCTGTTCTGGCTACCTGAATTACGGTAGTAGCGCCTTCCTGTTTGGAACGCAGCTGAAACTCGGTCTTTTGACCTTTCGCTTCTCTTTTATTTTCGCTCTTTGGCGTTTCTTTACTTAACATTTAATCACCTTTGTTAAAATTTTAAGCCTGCTTTGCGTGCAGAATCTGCAAGGGCTTTAACTCTGCCGTGATAGACTCTTGCACCTCTGTCAAAATGAACTTCCGAAATGCCCTTTTCAAGAGCTTTCTTTGCGATAAGTTCACCAAGAGCTACTGCCGCCGGCACGCTTTTGCCTGAAGTTTCAAACTTGCCTTCAAGTTCTTTGCTGGCTGTTGTAGCGCTTACCACCACTTTGCCGTGAGCGTCGTCTATAACGGAAGCATAAAGATACTTTAAGCTTCTGTAGACTGAAAGTCTCGGCCTGGTTGTACCCGTGGCAAGAAGTTTCTTTTTGGTTCTTTCTTTTCTGAATTGATATCTTTCTTGTTTAGTAGCCATAATTATTTACCTCCGGCAGCTTTACCGGCTTTTCTGATGATATGCTCGCCCTGGTATTTAATACCGCTGCCTTTATAAGGTTCCGGCGGTCTGATCTTTCTGATCTTAGCTGCGAAGTCGCCTACCAAAACCTTGTCGCTGCCTTTAATTTCAACGATAGGGTTCTTGGGGTCGGCCGTAACTGTGATGCCTTCGGGAATATCTAAAAGAACCGGGTGGGAGAAACCTAATTCTAAATTAAGTTTTTTACCCTGCACAACGGCTTTGTAACCAAGGCCGTTAATTTCAAGATTTTTTACAAAAGCGGTTTCTACGCCGTTAATAATATTGGCGATTCTTGCTCTTGTGGTGCCGTAAACGGCATTGAGTTCGTATACAAGCGCTTTATCAAGATGAAGGCTTAATACTGCGCCTTCAAGCTTGGCCGTAATGCCCTGCGGAATGGTGTAAGAGAGGCTGCCTAAAGGGCCTGTCGCTTTAACGACGTCGCCTTTAAGTTCCACTTTTACTTTGGCTGGTATTTGTATCGGTTTTTTACCTATTCTGCTCATTTAATAATCTCCTTTACATTACCAGATCTGGCAGAGAACTTCTCCGCCGACCTTTTCCGTTTTGGCTTTTTCGTCAGTCATAATACCTTTGGAGGTAGAGATGATTGATGTGCCAAACGCACCGCGTACAGTGGGAATGTTTTCGTAAGAGCTGTAAACCCTTTTGCCCGGGCGCGAAACTCTCTTTAATCCCTGTATGACGCTTGTATTTTTATCGGTATACTTTAAAAATACTCTTACAAAACCGCCTTTCGTTTCGTTATGAATGGCTTTATAATTTGCGATATAGCCTTCTTCCTTAAGAACTCTGGCGATCTCGGTTTTGATTTTGGAAAAAGGAATGTCAACTCTTTCCTTTTTCTTCATATTTGCGTTTCTTATTCTTGTTAAGAAATCTGCTATTGGATCCATATTCTTTGAGCCTCAGCAAAATTACTTTCTGCGTTTAATGTGTTCCCGCCTTGCGTTTTTGGCATTACGCCGCCGCGCGGGGCAGGCTGCAGAGTTAAATCCGCTTAAAGCTTCCTCCTGTTACCAGCTTGATTTTTTGACACCAGGAATTAATCCCTGATGGGCCATTTTTCTAAAGCAAATACGGCAGAGACCGAAATCCCTGTAGTATGCTCTTGCTCTTCCGCAGATTTGGCATCTGTTATGAAACCTTACTGCAAATTTCTGCGGTTTTGCCATTTTTGCAACCCATGCTTTTGTAGCCATATTACAGTTGCACTCCTATTATTTAGTAGTCCCTTTCTTGAAGGGGAAACCCATGAAGTCCATAAACATTTTGCCTTTCTCGTCATTCTTGGCGGTAGTAACAAAAGTTATATTCATACCATGTGCTTTGGGAGATTTTTCAACGTCAATTTCCGGGAATACATAATGTTCCCTGAGGCCGATGTTGAGGTTTCCTCTCCCGTCAAAACATTTAGTGTTAAAACCCTGGAAGTCCCTGATGCGGGGCGCGACAACGTTTACGAATCTGTCAAAGAATTCATACATTTTGTCGCCTCTTAAGGTTACTCTTACACCGATAGGCATACCTTCTCTTAACTTAAAGTTAGAGATGGATTTTTTAGCTCTTCTGATTTGGGCTAACTGGCCTGCAATGTTTGTAAGGTCTTCGCGGGCGATATCTAAGAATTTAATATCTTCCCTTGCGTCCGCAACGCCGATGTTGATTACGATCTTTTCAAGCTTAGGCGCTGCCATAGGGCTTTTGGCGCCAAGTTCTTTAAGAAGGGCGGGAAGAACTTTTTCTTTATAAAAAGTTTTTAACCTGGGCTGGTAAGCTTCGGCTGTTACTGTTTTTTTGATTTCTTTTTTTTCAGACATTCTTGTTTACCTTCCGCTTACATTATTGTAGCTTCGCATTTGGAGCATACTCTAGTGATGGCACCGCTTTCCAAAACTTTTCTTTTGGGAGTCATGTGCTTTTTGCACTTAGAGCATACAACAGCAACGTTCGAAGCGTCGATAGGGGCTTCCATCTTTTGGATGCCGCCCTTGTTATTTTGATTGGGCTTTACGTTTTTGGAAATCATATTAAGACCCGCTACAAGAACTTTGTTCTTAGAGGGTACTACTTCTTTGATTTCGCCCGTCTTGCCTTTATCTTTACCGGCTAAGATAATAACTTTATCGTTTTTTCTGAGGTTCATAATTATATTACCTCCGGGGCGAGAGAGATAATCTTAAGGAAATTCTTTTCTCTAAGTTCTCTTGCCACAGGCCCGAAAACACGCGTACCTTTAGGTTCGCCGTTTTCGTTGATAAGGCAGACTGCATTATCGTCAAAACGGATATAGGAACCGTCTTTTCTGCGTTTTTCTCTGGAGATTCTAACTACTACTGCTCTTACAACGTCGCCTTTTTTGACGTTAGAGGTAGCGATAGCATCTCTTACAGAACACATAACCACGTCCCCGAGTGAAGCAAAATCCCTGTGATGGCCGCCTCTTACTTTGAAGCATTGGACTTTTCTTGCACCGGAGTTGTCGGCTACATTAAGAATACTTCTTAACTGAATCATACTGTTTCTCCGTTACCGATTAACCAAGGGCCTTTTCCACTATCTGGGAAACGCGCCATCTTTTAAGTTTAGACAAAGGTCTGGTGGACGTAATTTCTACTTTGTCGCCAAGTTTGCTTTCATTGCCTTCATCATGGGCGTGATAGCATTTGGATGTTCTCATAACTTTACCGTAAAACTCGTGCTTTTTGGTTGTAGTTACTTCTACCGTGCGTGTTTTATCCATTTTGTCGGATATTACTACGCCGGTAAGCACCTTTCTCTGTGCGCGATTTGTTGTATTTTCCATTTATATAAATCCTCTTATTTGGACAGCCCTTTCTGATGGATTAATGTATTAAGCAGGGCAATTTCGCGTCTGACAACTCTAATTTCCAACGGATTGGATAGCGGAGTTGTGCTGTGTTTGAAAAGGAGATTGAACTTCTTTTCTTTTGCTTTAGCCAGCAGATCCTGAAGTTCTGCCACGCTCTTATTTTTAAGTGTTTCTTTTTCTTTTGCCTTCATAAAAATTACCTTCTTGCCACAAGCTTAGTTTTGATAGGCAATTTGTCTGACGCAAGGCGAAAAGCTTGTTTGGTTTCTTCTAAAGCTGTACCTTCGATTTCAAACAAAATGCGGCCGGGTTTAACAACACATACCCAATGGTCCGGCGCACCTTTACCTTTACCCATTCTGGTTTCGGCAGGGTGCTTGGTTATGGCTTTATCAGGGAAAACTCTTGTCCACATCTTCCCTTTCTTTCTGATAAACCTGGACAGCGTAACACGGGCGGCTTCAATCTGCCTGGCGGTAATCCACTTAGGCTCTAAAGCTTTAAGTCCGTATTCGCCGAAAGACACTTCCGCGCCTCTTTTAGCTTTACCTTTTATGCGAGGAGCTGAATGAGGTTTGCGATATTTAACTCTTTTTGGCATCAACATAGTTATTCTCCTCCTTTATTTGGTTTCCCTTTTGGGGGTTGCTTTTTTGAGGGCAACTCTTTTTTTAGCTGCAACGTCGTCGGCAGCGGGCGCGACAGGTGCTTCTACTGCGCCTTCCGCTACTGTGCCTTCCTGCATTTCTCTGTGCTTTCTAAGTTCGTTTAAAATCTCTTTGGGAGATTTGGCGAAGTGGGTCTTTTTGAAGATCCAAACTTTTATGCCGATTTTACCGCTTACGGTGTCAGCTTCATAAGTACCATAGTCGATATCTGCGCAGAGAGTATGCAAAGGTACGCGGCCTTCTCTTTTCCATTCCGTGCGGGCGATTTCCGCGCCGCCAAGTCTGCCGCCTACCATTATCTTGATACCGAGGGCTTTGCTTGAGAGCGCCTTTTCAATGGCTTTCTTCATAGCGGCGCCATAATGCGCTCTTTTTTCTATTTGGAAAGCTATTGACTGGGCTACCAGTTTAGCATCGGTTTCAGGATTTTTAATTTCTATTACGTTTACAAATGTTTTGCTGCCGGTTAAAGCTTCAAGGTCTTTTCTTAAAGCTTCAATATCCGCGCCTTTCTTGCCGATTACTACGCCCGGACGTGCGGTGTGGATGTTGACTCTTAAGAAAGAGCCTGCTCTTTCTATTCCGACAGAACTTACTGCCGCCAGCACAAATCTTGACTCTACAATTTGCCTGATCTGGAAATCTTCCATAATAAGGGCAGGCATATTTTTAGGAGCAAACCAGCGGGATTGCCAATCTTGAGTATAACCAAGTCTTAAGCCTTTGGGATGTATCTTGTGACCCATTATTTAAGCCCTCCCTTTTTTTCATCACTGACGATTACCGTTAAGTGACAGACACTCTTTTTATACGGCATGGCTCTGCCTTGAGGGCCGGGCTGTATTCTTTTTAAGTGTTTCATTGGGCCTATGTTGGCATAAGCCTCTTTAATATATACTTTGGAGAAATCCAACTTTTTGCCGGATTTTACCTGAAGGTTTGACGCTGCGGAAAGTATTGTCTTTTGGACAAGTTCGCTGGCGCGTAAGCCCGTGAAGGGTATAATGCCTTCAGACGCTTTTACGCTTTTGCCGCGCACTAAGTCCAGCAGTAAACCTACCTTTCTGCTGCCGTACCTTTGAAATTTAGCTTTAGCACAAGCTTCCATATCAAATCCTCTTATCTGTTATTTTAAGGCCTTGGAATCTTTTGTCATTCCGCCGTGGCCCTTAAATGTTCTGGTGAATGCAAATTCGCCCAGTTTATGCCCTATCATTCTTTCCGATATATAAACGGATAAAAACTTTCTGCCGTTATGTACCAAAAAAGTATGACCCACAAATGCGGGAATTATAGTGCATGCTCTTGCCCATGTTTTAATACTTTTCTTGTCAGTAGGAGACATTGCTTCTACTTTTTCAAGTAAGTTGTGGTCTACAAAAGGACCTTTCTTAGTTGATCTTGACATAATTAGTTAGCTCCCGATGAGTTTTTGCGTCTGTCTTTAATAATCATCCAGTTCCATGTCTTGGCGGGTCTTGTTTTAAGACCTCTTGACATTTGGTTCCAAGGTGATCTCGGTATATTGCCGCCTTTTGAGTGGCCTCTACCGCCGCCCATAGGGTGATCAACAGCGTTCATGGCGTTACCGCGTACGGTAGGTTTAATGCCGCGATGTCTGTTTCTTCCGGCGTTACCAATTACTACCGCATTGTGTTCGGTGTTGCCAACCTGTCCTATTGTAGCGCAACAATTTTCAGGGATAAGTCTTATTTCGCCTGAGGGCATCTTGATATGAACATATCCGCCGTCTTTAGCCATTATCTGGGCTTGGGAACCTGCGGATCTTGCAAGCTGTGCGCCTTTGCCGACTTGAAGCTCTATTGCATGGATAAAAGTACCTTCGGGAATATTTTTTAACGGAAGGCAGTTACCCAATTTAATCTCTGCGTTAGGACCGGACATTACCGCGTCGCCGACTTTTAAACCGACGGGGTGAAGCATATACTGCTTATCGCCGTCAGCGTAATTTAAGAGGCAGATTCTGGCTGATCTGTTAGGATCGTATTCAATAGACACAACTTTAGCGGGTACGCCAAGTTTTGCTCTCTTAAAATCTATTTTTCTGTATGCTTGTTTATGGCCACCGCCGATGTGGCGTACCATTATCATACCGGTATTATTTCTACCGCCGCTTTTCCTTAAACCTTTTGTGAGTCTCTTTTCGGGAGTCGTTTTGGTTATTTCGGAAAAGTCAGCAACCGTGATTGTTCTCCTGGAGGGAGTATACGGTCTGAATGTCTTTATAGGCATATTTGTAACTTTTCTCCTTTATGTTACTTAGAAGCGGTTTCAACCGTTTCTATCTTATCGCCTTTTTTCAATGTGACGAGGGCCTTCTTTAAATCCGGCCTTTTACCTGCAAAACGTCCCATTCTTTTGACTTTGCCGCGAAGCGGGATTGTTGCAACTTTTTCTACTGTTACGTTGAAAAGAGTTTCAACCGCCAAGCGGATATCGTGCTTATTTGCGTTCTTTTCTACAACAAACGAATAGCAGTTATCTGTATCTCTTAAGATTAAGCTTTTTTCTGTTAAGAGAGGTTTTCTTAATGTTTCAAATACTTTTGTCATTTATTATTCTCCCTATTTAACCATCTTCTCAAGAGCTTCTTTTGTGAAGATAACCTTGCTGCTGTTAAGAACGACATAAGCATTCAAATCTGCCGGGACCATCTGTAAAACGCCTGCGATGTTGCGGCCTGCGGTTTCAAGCTTTCCGTCCCTGGAAGATACTATTAAAGGTTTTTTACCGGCTTCTAATGTTTTAAGCACTGTTGCAACAGCTTTGGTTTTAGGCTCTGTAATATCAAAATTATCAAGCACTACAATGCTGTCTGCTATAAACTTAGCCGATAAGGCGTGAGCCAAAGCAAGTTTTCTCTTAGCAGCGGGAAGATCTTGTCTGAAAGATCTGGGGGTAGGACCAAAGGCCACACCGCCGTGTCTCCAGATTGGGGATCTCATGCTGCCGTGTCTTGCGCGGCCCGTACCTTTTTGCTTCCACGGTTTCTTGCCCGTGCCGGAGACTTCGGCGCGCGTCTTAACGTCTGCGCTGCCTGCTCTCTGGTTAGCTAAAAAGGCTGTAATTACTTCGTGCAGGAAAGTCGGGTTGGGTTTCTTACCGAAAAGCTCTTCCGGCAATGCTACTTTACCCTGTTCTTTACCCTGGATGTTTAAAAGTTTAGTTTCCATTTTTGGCCTTCCTATTTCTTCTTCGTGTTAGCGGCTTTAGATGCAGACACTTTTTGTACCTGCGCGGCTGTCACGTGTTTTTTGGGTTTGGAAGTTTCCAAAACAGACACTATAGTTCCTCTTGCGCCGGGAACTGAACCTTTTAAGAAAATAAGGTTGTTTATTGTGTCAACTTTTGCAACTTCTATCTTTGATACGGTGGTGGTTGTAAAACCGTAATGACCGGCCATTCTCTGCCCGGACAAGACTTTACCTAAAGATCTTCTGGAGGCTAAACCGCCCGGAGCTCTTTCTCTGTCTGATGCACCGTGGGAGGCGGGACCGCCGCGGAAGCCGTGGCGTTTCATAGCGCCGGCAAAACCGCGCCCTTTAATTTTACCCTGAACGTCTACATAATCACCGGGTTGAAATACGCTGCCCAAATCTATTACCTGACCTTCTTCAAAGCCGGTAACGTCTGCCATGCGGCATTCTTTGATGTGTTTAACAGGAGTTACGCCTAACTTTTTAAAATTGCCCAAATCGGGTTTGTTAAGCTTACTTTCCTTTTGATCGCCAAAACCTACGGCAACGGCTTTGTAACCGTCTTTTTCCTGGGTTCTGACTCTTACAATTTTACAGGGGCCGGCTTTTACGACGGACACCGCGTGAAGATTGCCTTTGTCGTCAAAAAGCTGTGTCATACCGACTTTTTCGCCTATTACAAAGCGAAGAGCGGCAGGAGCTTTTTTAACTTCCGCTGCGGGTGTTGCCGCAGCAGCTTGTGTGTTGTTCTCTTCTGACATTAATTTTTCCTTTTATAAGCCGCATCATAAGTAAGGCTTTGCCTTATTTACTGCGTCACTTTATTTTACTGATACAGAGTTCTTATGTTTTCTGCACCCGGCTTTTGGCCGCTTTTAAATCTTTATAAACTAAAAAAACCTGCATCCCTATATAAAGGAGGCGGGTTTAATTGCTTTTTATTGCCACGTCTACGCCGGCGGGTAAATCGAGCTTCATAAGTTCGTCGACTGTTTTAGGTGTGGGACTCTTAAGATCAATAAGTCTTTTGTGGATGCGCATTTCAAACTGTTCTCTGGATTTCTTGTCGGTATGCGGGGAGCGGAGAACGGTATATTTTTTAATCTTTACAGGCAAAAGTACGGGGCCTGCAACGATTGCGCCGGTTTTTCTTGCGGTATCTACAATTCTGGCTACCGAGTTATCCAACATTCTGTAATCATAAGAGCGAAGTTTAATACGGATTCTTTCTTGTCCGCTTAACTTTGCTGTTTTCTTTTCTGTTTTTTCTGCCATTTTTTTATTTTCCTGAATTCTATAAAGTTATACTGTAAAACACAGCGCGTTTTTTTAAAGCTACACAGTTTAAAAACAGGCCTTTTTACGACGACCGCAACAACCGTTTATACAGCTTTAAAACGTCGAGAAAACACCCTCCATGGCCCAGGTCCCTTTAGGAGATTTGCGCCATGGTAAAAAGGTATTTTCTGTCACTACGATATGTTCTACCTTTAATATTATAGCAATTTGCCTAAGTGTTTTGCAATAGCTTCTTAGAATAGTTCAGCCCCTTTTCGGGGGCTGAATTTTTGCAATTTGCCGCTATGTTTATTTTAGCATATTTAAGCGGTTAAAGCGCGGCTTGATAGGTTAGCGGAGCGGCTGTTTTAATATTGTCCAAAAGCGCGGTTTTATGGCTGGCGGGAGCGGAGGCCATATCTTGCGTTATAAAATCCGCAAGGAGCCTGTTTTCTTTGTTTTCAAACAAGGCAAGCTGGCCTTGTAAAGCGGGGTAATATTTGGCCTGATTTTCGTAAATTACGGAGGAAACAACCTCCAGCCCGTATTTTTGCTTAAGATACAAAGCTTTAAGCGTAAATATCTGCGGGCCTGCCTCAAAAGCCTGCGCAAGCTGCCTGCTTACTATAATTCTGGAAGAAGAAATCTCTTGCTGCCCCTCTTCCCCCAACATAAGCGCCGCAATGGCAATTGAAACGAATAAAGAAGCTAAAGCGGTAATAGCGGTCTTTTTTCCGAGGCTTTTTTCTGCCTGTGTTAAAAATTTACTTAAAATTCTTTTGGTACCGGGGTCCTTTACTTCCGCCACAGATATGTCCTCTATTGTTTTTCTTATGGATTTTTTAATGGTTTCAGCTTCGGTCCTGCCTGTCTGCTTGTCTTTTAGGGATGCAAGCTGGCTGTTAAGCCTTACTATAAGGCGGATAACTTTATCTTCCGCGCTACCTGCGCTTTTTGCGCTTAACAGCTGGGTTTGAAGAGCGGCTACCTGCTTTTCAAGGCGGGCAATTATAACGGCTTGACCATGTGTAAGTTCTTTGGCGGAAAACCCGCCCGCGGCATTAAATCCCCTGCCAAAACCCTTTATGTCCCCTATAAAATTACCCGCTTTATAGCCTATCGCGCCTGCGGCAAGTACCCCGATGCTCCAAGCGATATATTCCGCTGCGGAGGTTTTGGAATACTTTTCGGGAGAGGTAAGGGCCTGCTTAATTTCCGCCTGCGTTTTGGGGGAAGACGCCTGCCCCGCCATAGCAATGTTTGGAACTAAAAGGGAAAAAGAAAGAAATAAAGATAGAATTTTGTTGATTGATGCCGATTTCATATTGACCGCCTTATTTGTATTGTTGTTTTTACTGCGTCACTCTTTAGAAAACCGCAATTGGTTAACTTGCCGCGCTAAGACTTTCTAAAAGAAGTTCCTTTGTTTGCTCGGGCGAATTACTGCCTTTTAAAATGGAAAGTGTTTGTATAAGCTTCGTTGAAGACATTATGCTTAACTGGGCTTCCAAAAGGGGCATATATTTTTGATTTTCATATAAAACGGAGGAAACAAGGTCTGTGCCGTGTTCTTCCGCAAGGATAAACATTTGCGCGGAAAAGAGTTCGGGGCGGGCCTCGTATGTTTCTTTAAAAACACGTTGGATATTGAGTCTGTTGTGGGAAATTTCCGCCGCGGGCTTGTCTTGCGACACAACAATAACCCCTGCGGAAAATAAAGCCAAAGCGCCAAGGCCCAATACTCCCCCGCGCTTCTTAAGGGTACGCAGTAAAGTGCCTGAGAAATTTTCTAAAAGTTCTTTCTTTGCACCGCTTGCGGGTATATTATTAAGGCGGTGGGCGGCGGAGATAAGTTCGCTCTCTATAGCGGAAATTTCTTTTGACGAAGAAGCGCTTTCCAACCGTAAAAGATTTTTATTGGTTTGCGTCATTAAAGAAATAATTTGCTCGTCCGCCGCGGCAGAAGCCTTAACGCTGCCAAGACTTCCCTGCAAGCGGGATAATTCCTGCTTAAGACTTTCAATAAGCTTCTCTGCCTCTATTCTTGAAAGTTTGCCGGACTTTGGAAAAACGGTTGCCTTGCCTGCCATAAAATCTTCAGTCGCTTTTTGTCCGTAACCGGCGCGGAAACCTTTTTCAAAATAAACCTCCCCCAGCTCCTTCTGCCCGAGGAAAGCGGCATCATATCCGCGGTTAAAGCCTATAAGTTCGGCCTTGCCCAAATCCATTGCTGGGGTGCCATTTGTTTTTATCATCTTTGCAAACAGGTCTGTTTGTTCGTCTAAAACCCTTAAAAGGCGGCCCTCTTCCCTTTCCTCTACCTTTATGGATTGGTTAAGGAAGGCTATCCTATCATTAAGTTGCTTTATAACACTATCTTTTGCCGAGGCTGTTTTAGCCTTTTGCCAAACGGAACCCGCATAGGCGCCGCCGATGCCTGCCACCGCCGCGCTTAAAAGTGAGAGTAAAACCAAATCGGAATTATTTACTGTTTTGCCTGCCGAAGAATGAACGGAGATTATCTTTTTAATCTCTTGCTGGGATTTATCCCCAACATTACCATTTGCAAAAAGATGTGCGGGAAAGACTAAAGATGCGGCAAGGAAACAGGCGGTTGTTTGTTTTGCGATATTTTTTGGCATAGGATGCTCCGTCAAATAATAGTGATATTACTATTCTATACAGAGCAATGAAAAAAGAGAAGAGGCTTTAGGCCTAAGACGGCATAGGCCTTTTGGCCCGATATAAAAAACGGCAGATTTAACTCTGCCGTTTTCTATTAATTATCGTCTTAAATATTTAGAACTTAAGGTCTGAAACAAGTGCGGCTTTATTCTGTTCGGCCGATTTATTATTACCCTGCACAAGCAACTTAAGGCATTCCTTTCCTTTAGGGTCGGACATAACCTGAAGCTGATTTGCGAACAAAGGATAGTAATCTTTTTGCTTTTCGTATATTACGGAAGAAACAGCTTCTATACCGTATTTCTCTCTGGCATTAAGCACGGTTACCAAAAACATATCGGGCGTATTTTGGAAAGAGAAAGCAAGTTCCCTTTGAGCCAAAAGTCTGCTGTCGGAAATTGTTGCAGCCTGAGCATTGCCGGATATAAGAATAAGCGCGGTGCCTGCAACCAAAATTACGCCAAGGCCTATTATCCCGCCCTTTCCCTTAACCTCTTTGCTGATGCGGGAAAGGAAGGTTGAAGCGGCTTCTTTAATGCCTTTAGCTTCGGATTTTGCGGCAAGTTCCGCAAGCGCTTTTGAATCGCGTTCTATCGCGGCGGAAAATTTATTTTTGGCAGCGGCATTATCGGCTGAAGCCATATTGCGGAAGTTTGCATTTATTTCTGCCGCGAGTTTGGAAATTTCCTCGGCATATTGAGTGCCGCGTCCCGCGTATGCTTTTTCCGCCTGTATCTGCATATCCGTTAAAGCGTCGCGGAAGTTTTTAAATTCTATTTCTTTATTAAGCTGCGCCGTAAAAACACCTACCGCGTTTTGCACTTTGGGTGTTTCTTTTGCGGCGATGGAGGTAAGTTTTTTTACATCCTTTTCTATGGAAGACAAAAGATTTTTTGCTTCTTCTGAAGAAGAAGATTCTAAGGCTTCGAAAGAAAAGAACTTTTCGTTTATGTCAATAATCAAAGAAGACATTGCCTGACTTTTCTTGGTTGAATGCACATAAAGTTCTCTGTCAAATTCCGTCTGGAATTTTGATAATACATTGCGATATTCGTTCAACGTGGCAGGTATCTTGCCGCCGTTTTTGGTGTAAGCTTTTTCCCAAAATTGCGGAAGTTCGTCATCGGGAGTAGGAAGTGCTTTATAGTATTTATAAAAATATCCTTTCTCTTCAATACTCTGAATGACAGGATAACTTTCTTTCATAAATCTTCCCGCTTCGCTTATTTTATAAGGCGGAATTGTTTTTGATTTGGCCCCTGCGAGCAATTCTTCTAATATAATATCAAGCTGCTGTTTGTGCGTTCTCTGCGCTCTCTTAATACCGTTCTTTATCATTATGGTTAAAGCGCAGGCTGCCGTCGCCCAACCTGCAACAGCTACAAGTCCTATTACTCGGTATGGGTCGGTGGAAGAGATTTTTTTTGCTATTTCCTGCTGTGTTACTTTTTGCGGCTGTACATTTGCTTGAGCAAAAACCGTCTGAACTGATGTAAGCTGCAAACAAAGAAGTAAAGCTACAACTTTTTTTACTGTATTCATAGGTATAATCCTCTTTTAACTGCTATGCCATAATTGTGACAAACTTCAGTCGTTCGCACAAGAGAACAAAGGCCCTTGCACAGCATAGGCCTTTAGGGTAATGGCAATAGATGCAAAAGCACGGGACAAACAAAAAGGGACAAGCTTTGTGCCTGTCCCTCTTAGTGTATAATAAACAATTTTATTGACGTAAAGACTTTAAAAGATTGTTCTTATTTTCCCAAACGGAATTGGAACGCGCGGAAGAATTGGCAATCAAATCCGATGAGATTTGCCTGATTTCAGCAGACTCAAAAAAGCTTAATTGCTTTGTAAGTTCAGGCAAGACTTCTTGGTGTTCGTACAATACGGAAGCAACCATATCAACGCCGTAAGTGTTTTTAAGGGAAAGCGCTTTAACTGAAATAAGCTCAGGGGTGTGTTTTATTGTGCGGGATAATTCCCTTTCAACCAAAAGTCTGGTGTTGGAAATATCTGCCGCTTGCGTTTGCTGCGATAAAGCAAACATTGCCGCAAGCGCGACGA
>MTLE01000831.1_pt1 | contig 31117 bp, 23 predicted proteins | sample 1982461 | NCBI WGS metagenome assembly MTLE01 (sample SAMN05712605, study PRJNA340218) | biofilm metagenome | isolation source: sample SPL anode biofilm adapted to -200 mV | place: USA | collected 2012-02-03
TTGGAGCCAAACCACTGTATGTCGTGTTCACTGCCGTCGCGGCGCTTGCGATGATACCGGCCGCGATGAGCCCCCGCTTCGATTCGGCACTGATGACGACGGTCTTCCTCGCGGCGCTCAACTTCATCGTCGGCCTGGGCATAGCCGGCGAGGAGAACGCCGGCCAGACCTACTTCTTCTCCATAGTCAAACCGGCACAGATGGTCGATCTCGCGGTCATATACTATGTGGTCTATGGCATGGGTGGCGCATTGGGTTCGGCGCTGGGCGGCATCTTCCTCGATACGCTGTCGATTGCCGGCGTACCACTCGTCGATGCATACAGGCTGCTCTATGTGGCCGCGCTGGTGGTCACCGTCGCGGTCGTCATCGGAGCGACACGGCTTTCGGCGCCAGGATCGGCATCGGTCAGACAATCGCTGGGTGTGCTGTTTTCCATGCGGGATCTCAAGGCGATTGGCCTGCTGGAGCGGCTGGAGAAGAGCGGGTCACCTGCCGACGAGACCAGGATCATACGTGAATTGGGCACCTATGGAGCGGCAGTCGCCGAGCGCGAGCTGCTGCCCTACCTGAACAGCCCGCGATTCGATGTCCGGGTCGAGGCGCTCAGGGCACTCGAGAACCTGGACAGGCTCTCCGGCAAGGCGCTGGGGGCGATCACCGACGAGATAGCGCGCAATCCCTATACCACCGCGTATGTCGCCGCGCGCATCCTGGGCAAGCACCACTGTGTGGAGGCCCTGCCCGTGCTGCGTGGCGCCCTCTCCGCCGATGACTACATGCTGTGTGGAGCCGCTGTTACCGCGCTGGCGGAGCTGAACGACATCCAGAGCCTGCCCGAAATCGAGTCACTCGTCGAGAACACCGACAACCCGCGCCTGATGATCAGCGCCGCGTCAGCCATAGAGAAATTCGGAAGGCCGTCATCGGTGCCATCGCTCGTCAGTGTCCTCAAGAGGAAGAACCCGCCAGCGTATTCGTTTGACGAGATCGTGCTGGCCATCGCGGGCATTCTGGGCGGATTGCGGGGATTCTATGCCCTGTACTCCAGCTATGCGGCAGACCCGGCCCAGGCCATGAGCGAGCTGCTCGAGACCCTCGATGACGCGGCACCGCCAGTCGACTGGAATCCAGATGAACTCGTGGCATTCAAGGCATCACTGTCTGACTTCGTGCGAAGCGGCTCGGGCGGAGCCGTCGTCGCGCGGGCGATAGGCGGCTACTGGGATCTGGATGCCGGAGCGACGGCGGTTCTCGCAGAGGCATCACTCGACGATGATCTGGCCCAGCACGGCGGTTTCAGGTTCTTCCTGGCCGCATGCGCCATCGAGGCCATAGATACAAGACAGTCCACGGCACAAGGAAGTTGAACGATGGGTAGAACGATTGGATTCATAGGCGCAGGCAAGATAGTCGACATCATGTTGGGCGCCTTGGGGCCAGCCCTGAAGGACGATGAACTATGGGTCTGGAATCGCACTGAGTCGAGGTCGGCAGCGCTCGCGGCCCGGTACGACATCCATGTGGCTCCCAGCATCAAGGACCTTGCCGCCCGATCGGACTGGCTCTTTGTCGCGGTCAAGCCGCACGCCGTCGCCAGGGTATTGTCAGAGGCGTGCCTCAGCGTCCGCGATGATGCACTCATCATATCGATGGCGGCGGGCATCACGATTGCCTCGATCAGATCTCACTTCGCCGCGCCTCCGGCCATTGTCCGCATCATGCCCAACCTGCCGCTGTCCGTCGGGATGGGCATGATAGCCATCTGCGCCGATGAATCGGTACCCCAGGCTCGAATCGATCCGCTCCTGGCCCTCTTCTCGACGGTGGGCCGCGCTCGACTGGTCGAAGAACGCCTCTTCGATACAGTCACCGCACTGTCCGGATCGGGTCCGGCGTTTGCCTTCCTCTTCATCGAATCGATGGCCGATGGCGCCGTGCTCAACGGCATGGATCGAGTGCAGGCGTACGAGTTCGCCGCGCAGACGGTGATGGGCGCAGCGAAGATCATACTGGAGTCGGCGAAGCATCCGGGGGAGCTCAAGGACATCGTCGCTTCCCCAGCCGGCACAACGATGGCGGGCATTCACAGTCTTGAACGGAAGGCATTTCGGGCTATCGTCATGGATGCCGTCGATGCCGCAGCCAAGCGCAGCAAGGAGCTGAATTCCTAGGGTAGTTCCCCGAACCTTGCATTCATTCCAGCCGTGCATAGGCAGGTATGATGGTAGGCCCCATTTTCAGGGGTGTAATGGATGTCTTGAGCCAAATCTTTCTGTCTTCAGTACTTAACCTCAGCTTTGATAGGAACGGCCGGCGCTCATAGAACCCGTCGAGGTGATGTACTACACGATCAGCAGCGATACCGGCAACCGTGGCATGCACATAATCGACGTTGCCATCATGAACGCGGAACCGCTTCTGATAATTGTGGTACGCCATGTGGATTGAAAAGCGCAAAAGGCCATTCGCGACATTTCTGGTGAAGCATGTGCTTTCCCGGCGAAACGCGGCGATGTCCTTGCGCAGTTCGCGGTCATAGTAGTTCACTGAGAAGAGCGGATTGTGGAGATCCCGCGGCGCTTTCGATGGCCAGGTTCTGTGCACGAAGCTCCCGTCTCTGGCTGCGGCGCGCAATGATGCAGATGACTGGATAGCACGTGGATAAGCCTGATGCTCGTCGGTCCAGAGTTCGAGCCGGGGCAGTGACGTTCGATCCCAGCGTGCGGGGATGATCTCGAGAGCCTGCGCGAACGACCGCTCGACTGCCTTGGCTGGGATACAAAAAATACGCTCGATATTGCGGCGCACCCTACGCTGGCTCGCCGTCATGCAGCCCTTTCTGCGGATAGTTGTATGTGTTGCCGTGTAAAGGAATTGAGACTCTTTCCCAACGAGAAGGTTGATCTGATTTGGGAAGTATTGCGACCGGTCGAAGCTTTCAAACGCATCAGCGACCAGGTGTTCGGACAGACAGAGCCCTTCGGTCAGCTTCGAGTGAAGGGCAAGCGCCGCCCTGCCGAGCCGGTCCGCCCGGTTCTGCACGCTGTCAACCGAACATCTCAAGTGACGCGCGACTGAGCTGAGGCTTTCGCTCTGGCTCAAGGCGCGGTGTATTTCCTTCAAGTCCAGCGAACGCTTGGTGTAGTAGTCTATGGAGAAAGTGCGTTCCGAAAACCCCTTGCCACACGAAGAACAGCGAAAACGCGCCACCGTGCCGACGACCATTGTCGTATAGAATCCGGCCGGCCTCCAGTAGGGCCGATATGAATCCAGATCGTCATGATGGTGCAGGCAGCGTGGGTTGGGACAGAATGGTGGTTGCATGGTAATGCCTCCATCGGCATCACGCCATGACAAGCCGCAGCGCTTGATCTCTTCTGCAACAAGGTTCGAGGAACTAGCTATTCTTTATTATTCGACGATAGTGCTATATACTCAAGCGGATCGGGCGGGACCCGGCCGCCGGCGCGCCAGCGATGACGCGCCTGGGCGGAATCGAAAATGGGAGAAATCAATCATGTTCGACCTTGGCAACCTGGTGGCCATTGGCATCACGCTGATCCTGTTGCTCATATACCGTGTGCTGGATCGCGACAACCGCAGTCTTGAGAAGGTCAAACGATACGCCGACAAGCTTCGTGACGATATGGCAGCCTATGCCGATCAGCGCGCGGAGGATCTGAAGGCCTATGCGATCGACCTGGATGTGCACCAGCAGGCGGCCAAGGAAGTGCTCAGGCGTGTGCAAGTCGCCGAGGACGCCCTCAATGCCCGTGCCGAGGCGATAGGCGGCATGGCCGCCCGCATAGCCGAATACGACAAGGCGTTGAGCGAGCTCAGGGACATGAGTGCCCGTGTCGACGAGAATCTGGCGGCCATCCATGAGGAAAGCGCATTCGTCGACGGTGTCGCCAGAACGCTCAAGTCAAGCAAGGACGAAATGAACCAGCTCAAGGCTTCCATTCCTGGCTTGCGCGAGGGCATCAAGACCGATTCCTTGGCGATGATCGACGACCTGAAGGCGTCCTTTTCGCAGGAGCTGCGGCTGGCGCTCGATGACGCGCAGGCCCAGGTGGAAGAACTCCGGGAACGGGCCAAGGCCGGAACCGATGCGGTGGCCGAGACGAATGCCCAGGCCGTCAGGGCGGCCGAGGAACGCTATAGCGCCATCGAAGCCGAACTGAAGGATGCCTTCAAGCGGGCGCGCGAGGCAGGAGAACAGCTCGAGGAGGCGAATTTCCAGAAGCTGCGCACCCGGATCGATGAGCGCGGTTCCAGACTCGGTGAGGCGATAGAGGAACGGTTCAACACCCTCCGCGACCAGGCCAAGGAGCGGGTGGCGGAAACACAGGGCATGATCAAGACATTCAAGGCGGACTGGCGCAAGGATGCCGATGCGCTCCTTGCCGAGGTGAAGACCGATGCGCACGAGGTGCTCGAGACAACCGAACAGCGTATCGCCGAGGCGGAGGCACGGGTCGCCAAGGCGGAAGCCCTGTACGAGGATCGCTATGCGCGCGTCGAGGGCAAGGCCCTGGAGACGGCTCAGGCGCTGCAGACCAGGGTCAAGGACACGCTCAAGACCTATCAGGATGAGATTGTGGCACGGCAAGCCGCGATCCGGACTACGATCAAGGAAGGTGTCGCCGAGACGAAGGCCGAAGCCGAAAACGGCGCACGCGAGCTGGCCGAATCGATTGCGGCCTTCAGGACCAGGATCGAGGAGACCGCCGCGGAGCAGGCAAGCCGCCTGGCCGCTCTGGACGCCAGGATGGCCGATGCCGAGAGCAAGGCCGAGGGCACCATCGAGGCCCTGAACGCCAAGTTTACCGACCGCAGCGCCGATCTGGAACAGCGTGTGCTGGCCGGCTTCGAGACCAGGGCCACCGAGCTCCGTGAAATTGTCGAGCACGGCCTGTCACGTCTGGAATCGGTCAGGGTCGATGCCGACAGGATGGAGACGGCGCTCCGCGAAGCCATGGCCGGCGTGGAGCGCCGTGTCGAGGAGGACTTCTCGTTGTTCGGAAAGGACCTGGCCGCACGGCAGGCAACATTCGAAGAGGAATTCCGCGGTGAATCAAACCGTGTTCGTGCCGCCGTCAAGGATCTGGAGAACGACCTCAACGCACTCAAGTCCAAGGCCTATGCCGATGTCTCGGAGAAGCTCAAGATATTCGAAGATGAGTTCTTCGCTGACCTGCGCACGCGCAGACAGGATGCCGACGAGAAGTTCAGCACCTGGCGTGCCGAAATGGACGAGCACCTCGCGGCTTCGATTCGCGAGGCGGACGCGGCGAGGGCCGAGACCGACCGCGTCTGGTCGGAAGAGGCCCGCGCGAACCTTGCGGAAACGCAGAGCCGCATCCAGGATCAGCTGGAGAAGCTGACCGCGCAGGTCGACGCCCATCGTTCGGCCATCAGTTCACGGGTCGGCGAGGCGGATAATGCCCTGTCGTCGCTCAAGGCCTCGGTCAAGGCCGATCTCGATGATGCGCGCGCCGCGGCAGACGCGTTCATGAACGCCGAGCTGGAGCGCTGGAAGCACGAGGTCGGCGAGCGCGTGCGTGTCGCCGAGCGGCAGACCGAGACCGATACCAGATCGCTTGCTGAAGCGGCCGAGGCCGCGCGTGCCCGTTTCGACGAGGCCAGGACCGCCCTGCTCGCCAATGCCGACGGCTGGAAGACCCAGTTCGCGGCCACGATGAAGTCCGCCGAGACGGAGCGCCAGACAGCGGTCTCCGCCCTGGCAGAATCCTTCAAGAACGATGTCGCGGCCATAGCGGAGAATTGGGAAAAGGAGCGTCGCAAGGTCCTGGAATCCGCGAAGCTCGAGCGCGACGCGCTGTCGCGCGACGTGCGGGCCCTGTCGGATGAGGTCGGCCGCTTCCGCCAGGAGCTTGCGCAGAAGACGGCCCAGGCTCTGGATGACTTCACGCGCTCCTACGATGCGCTCGCGCAGGATGCCACCCGCAAGACCCGCGAGTCGGTTGCCGCCATGAACGCCGCGATAGAAGATTACAGGCGTGAATCCCGCGGACTGCTGGAAGGCTTCGACTCGACCAGGACGCAGATGGCCGCCTCGCTCGATGACGAGAAGAAGAACCGCGAGAAGACCTTCGAGGAGATGGACAGGCAGGTCAAGGCATTCCAGGCGCAGACGCGCCTCTTCGAACGGGCCGACGAGCTGAAGGCAACGCTCGCGGAGGCAATGGAATCGATGAAGGCCGACATGGCCAGGGTCGAGTCGAGGCGCGCCGAGATGGCCGAACTCGAGACCCAATATGGCCGCGTCAAGCGACTCGAAGACGAGCTTGGCCAGAAGATCGCCCGCTTCCTGGCAGAGAAGCGTCGCCTCGACGCGATGGAGGACGATTTCAAGCGCCTGATCGCCCTGTCGCAGGCGGTGGACCAGAAGCTTGCTTCGGTCACGGCGAACAACGACCAGATAACCCAGATTCAGGCGGAGATGCGCAGGCTGGCCGATGTCGCCGGTGAAGCCGCCGAGAAGTACGACCGGGTCGAGAAAAAATCGAACATACTCGATGCAACCGCCGACGCCGTCGACAAGAATTTCCAGGCCATAGGCGAGCTGGAGCGCAATGTCAGGACCATCGACGCCCAGGTGCGCGAGATACCGGATCGGGTCATCGACCTCAAGCGTTCACTCGACGAGGTGATGGCGTGGAAGCCCAAGCTCGATGCCACCGTTGTCCGGCTCGACGAGGTGGACGGGGTCCTGGTCGACGCGGAGAAGCGCGCCACCGAGCTGCAGAAGGCCCGCGAGTGGCTTGCCCGCGCCGAGACGCGCTTTGACGAGCTGAACAAGAAGACCCAGGACCACCTCAAGCTGCTCAACGATATCCTGAAGGACGAGCCTGCCGCCGGCCGCAAGGACAAGGGTGCGCCAAGTCTGTCGGTGCAGGAGACCGTCCGCAAACTGGCGCACCAAGGCTGGAAGGTCGAGGAAATAGCCCGCGCGGTCAAGCTGTCGCGCGGGGAGGTTGAACTGATACTGGAGCTGGGCGGCCAGGACTAGCGCGGGCCCGTCAGGGCCGCGGTCCGGCGGCGACCAGCCGCTTGCCCTCATCGGTATCGGTATACGTCACGAAGTTCTCCACAAAGGCTCTGCCGAGCTGCCTGGCCTGGCTGTCGTAGGCAGCCTTGTCCTGCCACAGGTTTCTGGGGTTGAAGAGGCTCGAGTCGACGCCGGCGATGGCCTTGGGAATCGACAGCCCGAATATCGGCAGGGTCTCGAATTCGGCCCTGTCGAGCGAGCCGTCGAGTATCGCGTTGATGATGGCCCGTGTCGGCCTGATGCCGATGCGCTCGCCTATGCCATAGGGCCCGCCTATCCAGCCCGTGTTGACGAGCCAGGCGGTGGAGCCATGCGCCTGCATCTTCCTGGCCAGCTCCGCGGCATAGGTCGTCGGGTGCAGGAGCAGGAATGGCGCCCCGAAGGCCGCCGAGAACGTCGGCTGCGGCTCCTTCACGCCGAGCTCCGTGCCTGCGACTTTGGCGGTGTAGCCGGACAGGAAGTAGTACATGGCCTGATCCCGGCTCAGCCTCGATACGGGCGGCAACACGCCAAACGCGTCGGCAGACAGGAATATCACGTTCTTCGGGTGGCCCCCCCTGGATACCGGCTTGACGATGTTCGCGATGTGGTCGATCGGGTACGAGACGCGGGTATTCTCGCCCTTGGAACCGTCGGCAAAGTCTATCTCGCCTGTCGTGCTGTTGTAGACGACATTTTCCAGAAGCGCGTTGCGCCTGATGGCGCCGTATATCTCCGGCTCCTTGGTCTTGTCCAGATTGATGCACTTCGCGTAGCAGCCGCCTTCGAAGTTGAAGACACCATGATCATCCCAGCCATGTTCGTCGTCACCTATCAGCTGGCGCTTGGGGTCGGTAGAGAGCGTCGTCTTCCCGGTACCCGACAGCCCGAAGAAGATAGCCGTATCACCCTGCTGTCCCATGTTGGCGGAGCAGTGCATCGCGGCTATCCCCTTGAGCGGCAGGTAGTAGTTCATGATCGAGAAGAAGCCCTTCTTGACCTCTCCGCCATACCAGGTGCCTCCTATCACGCACATGCGCTCCTTGAGATTGAACGCGACGTAGACCTCGGAATTGAGCCTGTGTTCCTGCCAGTGCGGATCTGTCGTCTTGCAGGCGTGGACGGTGACGAAGTCAGGCTTGAAGTGCTCCAGTTCGGCCTCGGTGGGTCGTATGAACATGTTCTTCACGAAGTGGGCAAACCACGCAACTTCGGTGATGATCCGTATGGCTATGCGAGTATCAGGATTGGCGCCACAGAACGCGTCCTGCACATACAGCCTCTTGCCCGAAAGCTGCGCCGCGGAATTCCGGTACAGGTCGGCCCAGACCGCCTCGGAAATCGGCTTGTTGTCCGATCCCTTGCGGCCGGGCCCTGCCCACCATATATTGCCGCGGTTCAGCGGCTCATCGACAATGTATTTGTCCTTGGGCGATCGCCCCGTGAACGTGCCCGTATCGACGGCAACCGCTCCGAGATTCGTCACGAAGCCCTTCTCAAAGCCCGTCAGCGTACTGGCGGTCTCATGTTCGAACAGCTCATCGAAGCCCAGATTGCGGTAGCAGGCCTGCACATTGGAAATCCCGTAGACTGACAGATCGAGTGCTTTCATTCCGGATATCCTCTCCTGGATGCAACAATATAGAGGATTCTACATCCGCGCTGACAACGAGGCAATGAAAATTTCATCAGCATCGATGGCGGATGGGCCGTGAGGCTCGCGCAGTGCGTCTCATGGTGAACGCCGCCAGCTGGAACCGGCGGCGCAGGGCCGTGATTGCATCAGCTACCGTCCAAAGAGCAGTCCATCGCTTGAAACCGTAGCGAAGAGCACATACTCGGGTACAGTGACACCGGCCAGGGTCCTTGAGGGACGCTGCCTGAGGGTATAGTTGACGTCCAACTCCAGCCTCCATAGCTTGACGGTCGCCCCGGCCGTCGCTCCCCAGCCCATTTCCGTCGCCCCGTCACGCGCGACGATCGAACCTTCAGCGCCGAGCCTGATCGAGAACAGGCCCAGGAACCACTGCTCCACGCAGGGCATGACGCGTCCATAATACAGGTCCCGGTCCAGGTAGATGTCGTTCGCCTGCTTGAGCGCCAGGAAGGTCTTCTGGCCGTTGGGCGACCAGGACAGGGTCTGCTCGACATAGAGCGGCGCGCCGTATCCGACGAAGCCAAGGGCCAGCGTGTCGAAGTAATACAGTTCCTCGCTGGACCACGAGGCTACGATGTCCCAAGCCAAGGCCCCCGATGAGCTCTTGAGCGCGGCGGCAGCCATACCGGCGAGCACCAGATCTTCCTGGAGCCAATAATTCCCGCCACTAATCGTGGGATCCTCCTGCCCGGGGGGCGGATCGCCAATATAATCGTTGAAATAGCTGCGCCTTCTGTACGCCACACCCAGACCGGCGCCCAGGCTGACGGCCGGAGTCAACTCGAAGCCCGCCGACAGCTTGCCCCCGTAATACGTGTAATAATCATTGCCAGCGATCTTCCATGGGTCCGATGGGATCCCTGTCTGCTCCTGGAGGCTGTTGGCCAGGCTCGGCACGCTGAACTCGAATCCGAGTCCAAATCTGTCGCCGAGAGGCAGCTGATACCCGAATATGAAACCATTCTGGCTGTCGTAGGTGCCATAACTGCCGTCTTCGTTCAGTATCACCCAATCATCGGCGCCGCCACTCTGGTCGGTATTCACATCGCCCCATGCCAGGTGAGCCAGAGAATAATTGATGTAGGTCTTATCCTTCTGGATGCCCCCGAGGTAGGCCGGGTTGTAGTAACTGACATAGCGCTCCGGCACCACCTTGAACTTGGCCGAAGCCGATGCGAGCTTGCTCAGCAAGGCCTGCGCCACCACATTGGTCGGGTCGATGCGGCTGGCAACGATCAGTTCCTTCTTGGCCTCATCCTTGTTGCCGGCATCCAACGCCGCGATGCCCTTGGACAGCGCGACGACCGAGGCGGCGTCGCCTTCCTTTGCCGCGGCCAGCGTCTGCTCCGTCTGCTTCGACACGGTAGCCTTGAAGTGCTTGAGCAGCGACTTGCCGAAGTACGCGCCGATGTACGCGTACTTGCCGCTCGAAGCGGTCAGCTGGTCGTTCCACACGACGACGCCTGTCTGCACCTCGACCATCGACAGGCTGACGAGGAGCGGTCCGCCCATGTCGGTAATCGAGCCGGACACCAGGTACTGCACCGAGAGCAGCTTTCCGATCTGCAGTTGTGAAGCAGGATCGGTCAGGCCCGTCAGCGAGAACTCCATCTCCTCGAGCAGCTTGTTGCGCTGCTCACGGTCGATGAGCTTGATCTGCGGAGCCTTCTTGACCTCGAAGGCGATGATCTCCGCGAAGCCCTTGCCGAGATACGCGAATGAAGGGTTCGCTGAGTTGACGACGAAATCGCTGAGCGCGACGGTCGCTGGTGCCTGGGCGCACAGTGGCGCCAGGACGGCGAGGGCGAGCAGGGCGACGATACACGGCCTGGCCGGGTTCAGACGCATTTGCTGCCTCCTCATTACCTGATGGCACTAAGGATATGCGGCTTTTCGTCGAATGCAAGAGAAAATCACTCGCCCAAGAGGCCCGCCGTGCCGAGGGCGGCGCGGACCTCGTCTGCGGCGACGAGTCCAGGCGCAGACACGAGTTGCGCGGCGGCTTCCTTGTCGGCAAAGCCATGCTGCAGTGCCGATTTCAGCGCCTCGAGGCCGCCCTTGACATCGGCCGCGACCGTCAGCCTGAGCCGCGCGAGCGAGAACCATGCGGCGGCATCGGTGGCGTCGCGGCCGGTGATCAGCGTATAGTGTTCGATCGCGTCGGCGAAGCGCCCCGCGCGCTCGTATGCGCTGGCCAGCGCCCGGTGGGCCGCCAGCGAACCGTCGTGCGCGGCAACGTAGCGCTCGATCAGCGGAATCGCTTCCGGGGCCTTGCCCTGGGCCGCCAACAGCATGCCCTTGCGGAACGACGCATCGGCATCGTCCGGTCTGGCGGCGAGTACGGCGTCGTACGCGGCCAGGGCCTCATCGGTCTGGCCCGACGACTCGAGCAGCACGGCCAGGTTGTACTGGCTGGCCGCGTCTCCACCGTTCAGCACGACGACGCGCCGGTATACGCGTATCGCTTCCTCGTCGCGGCCGGCCTTGTGCAGCGCGAAGGCCTTGATCGACAGCACCGCGGCATTGTCGGGGTCGGATGCCAGATACCGGTCGGCCGTCGCTATCGATTCGTCGTACTTGCCCGCCTCGGCCAGTGCCCTGGCCAGGTTGTACCCGGCGACCGCCTGCCCCGCATCGATCGCAATGGCCCGCGACCAGGCGTCTCCGGCCTTGTCCCAACGCCCGAGTTCCGCCCAGGCGTTGCCGATGTCGGTCCAGGCTGTGGCCTGTCGCTGCGACTGGTCGGTCGCGCATGATGTCAGGCCGGCCATCGACGCCAGGGCGAGCGCCAGTACGAGCGCTACGGCTCTCATCGCCCGAGCACCGTCTCTTCTATCGTCCTGATCTGGGCCCGGTACAGGCTGGCGATACTCGAGCCGTAGTCAGCTATCAGCTGGATCATGTCGCGCGGGGTATCGTCGAAGTCCTTGCCATTGATGCGGTCACCAGCGTCGCCGAGGCCCGGCATGATGTAGGCCATCTCGTTGAGCGCCGGGTCCATCCAGAGCGTGTAGACGGTCATGTTCTCGACAGCCCTGACCGCCCGCAGAGCGCCCTTGAGCGCAGATATGATGGTCATGAAGCGCACCGACTTCGGCTTCACGCCCAGGTCAAGGATATACTTGACCACCGTGACCAGGCTGCCGCCGGTCGCGTTCATCGGGTCTGCGAAGATCAGGTCCTTGCCGTCGAGCTCCTCGGGACGGAAGTACGAGCGGTCAAGGTCGAGCACATACTCCATCGTCGATTCATTCTTGGTGTCGTCGCGCTTGATCTTGAACAGCGCGAAGGGGGTCACATAGCCGGTCGACGAGAACTCCTGGATCTCCTTCGACAGGATCATCGATGGCAGCAGGGCGCCGCGCAACATCACGCACATCACCGTATTGTCGATGCGGTCATCGATATTCGGTATCTTGTGCACCGCGAAATTCTGTACCGGATTGGTCACCGGTGTACGCGGAATCAGGTAATTCTTGTTCTCGCTCTTCGCTCCGCCGAACGCCAGCCCGAAGAGCAGTTCATAGGCGCGCTGGGTATAGTAGGTGAATTCCTGGCGCTGGGTGTTGATGTCGCGCAGCTTGGCTATCAGCCTGGAAGCCTCGCCGTGGTGCTCCGGGGGTGTCTCGAACGAATAGACCTTGATGCGCGGCTCGGCCTTGCATATCTCCTGCATCAGGCCGCCCATCTCGTTGTACAGCGCAATGAGGTTGGTTTCCTCCTTCTTGCGCTCGGCGTCGCCATGCACCGCAGACAGGATGCTGAACGACAGCATCGCCTTGCGATACAGCCCGTCCATCCGCTCGATCATGACCCTGTCGTCATCAGTCAGATAACCGTCCAGATCCTGTGCCTTCAGTATCACCTTGTTCATGGGTTCCTCCACAACGCGACGCACGACCGTTTCATCGGTGGCCGCCGCGATGGAGGCCCCCGCGACAAAATCACCCAGCCATCAGGTCCGGCGAATCACCGTTCCCATGGCGCCGTTTCCTATGCCTACGCCGTTGCCTTCGTCAAAGTCCAGGTGGCACTCCAGAGCGTAGCTCGGATTGACCCGGCATACCACGTTCAGGAAGATGGCGCCACGCTCGCCGTCTATCTTCAGGTCGACCAGTTCGGTGTCCTTGACGCCGAAGCGCTCGGCGCTCTTGGGGTCGAAATGGATGTGGCGCTTGGCAATGATCAGCCCCTTGTCCTTGTGCACGGTGCCCTTGGGTCCGATGATTTCGAAGGCGAAGGAGCCGTCGAGCTTGCCAGACTCGCGGGTGGGGCATCCCGGAACGCCAAGCTTGAACACGTCGCTGGCCAGGATCTCGCACTGCGTTTCCTTGCGCTCCGGCCCCAGGATGCGGACATTCTCGAAGGAGCCCTTGGGGCCCTTGATCGTGACGGTCTCGGCGCAGGCGAATTGGCCGGGCTGCATCAGGTCCTTGGTCTTGGTCAGCGCGTGGTCCGGTCCGAACAGGGCGTGCAGGTCATCGGCACTGACATGGATATGACGGTTTGAAAGATTGATGAGCACCTTGGTCTCGAGCATGGTATCTCCTCGCCACCGCGCGGGCGGCACTGATTCAGGTAGGACGGGCGATCGCGATGAATCGCGCGTCAAATCAGTATAGCAAACAAAGGCTCGATTGTCACCTCGACGCCGCGACGAGCGACCAGGAGGCGCCGCGTCTGGCAGTGGGATGCACCCTACTCCGCTTTCTTCGCGTCCACTATGACCAGTTGCGGCGTCTCCTGGCCGTTCCAGTAGTTGCGCTGGAGCCGGAAGGTCAGGTCGAGGCGGTCGGAGTCGATGAAGTCGCGATTGAGCCGCTCGGCGGCGTTCCACCAGAGCGCCGGCCAGCGATGCGCGCCGAAGTCCAGCAGCAGCTTCAGGTGACTCTTCTCCTGCTTGCCGACGATGTCGACCTGCAGTATGGGCACATTTCTGGCCATGAATACGAGTGGCGGGTTGCCTTCGCCATACGGCTCGAAGCGCTCGACCAGCTCGGCCAGGGCCGGCGCCAGGTACTCATGCGGCAGTTCGGCGTCTATGTCGATGATCTCCTCGACCTCGGCAAGGTCGATCGCAGACAGATACTCGGCGGCCATGCGCTCGAACTCCGGCCATTTCTCCGTAGGCAGGCTGAAGCCGGCCGCGGCATCGTGTCCGCCGTAGTCTATGAAGAGCGCCGCGCAGTGTTCCAGCAATCCCTTGACGTTGAAGCCACGGGCGCTCCTGACCGAGGCGACCGCGGTGCCATCCGGCATGAAGGTGCCGGCGACGGCCGGAGCCTTGAACGTGTCGGCGAGCCGCGAGGCGACGATGCCGGTAATGCCACGGAAGATGTCGGGGCGGCCAACGATGACATACTTGCCGCCGGCCGCCTCGGCAGCCTCGCAGGCGGCCGGAAACACCGCGTCCCAGCACTCGGTGCCCATGCGCCGCCTGTCCTGGTTCAGGGCGAGCAGGGCATCAGCCTGGACACCGCGCTCGGCGGCGTCATCGGACAGCAGCATCCTGACCGCGACATCGGGCTTGCCCATGCGGCCCGCGGCGTTGATCACGGGGGTCAGCTGCCAGGCGGCATCGTTCGAGCCGATGCGTTTGCCGGTCAGGTTCTGCCGCGCGACCAGTTCGGCCAGCCCCCTGCGGGGTTTGCGGTTGAGCGCCGCGAGGCCCTGTCGCACCAGTATGCGATTCTCGTCGCGCAGCGGCATCAGATCGGCTATCGTCGACAGGGCGACGAGCTGCAAGGCGTCGGTATCGAGCTCGCCGCTGCAGCCCGCCTTGCGCAGGGCAAACGACACGAAGAGGCTCGCGAATACATCCAGCTCGTCGGGCGCCTTGCCCGCGTAACGGCCCACCTTCGATATCTCGGTCAGCCTGAGGAGGCTGGCACCGGCGGTCTGCGGTATGACCTGCCCCACCTCGGGGCGCATGTCGTAGAAGTTGACCTGGGCCGCGTTGCCAAGGGCCTTGGCCAGCAGCCGTTTCTGAACGTCACCATCCCATACGAATATCTGCCGGTCCTTCAGGAACGGCACCAGCCGTGTGCGCTCGAGCTCCACCATGCCGGGCACGATCGTCTCCGTGATGCGGCCGGTCTCGACCAGATTCGACAGGCGAATGGCCTCGACGACGTAGGCATCGGTAACCGGCCGGACATTGAGGAGCGCCACGTCCTGCTTGTAGAGGCCGCTCTTCGCGAAGCGCAGGGCCCAGGCCAGCTTGTAGGCGACACCGCAGCCGGAAAGGTCGCGAAACGGATAGCCCGAGTCGTCCAGCTTGGGATTGATGACGGCCAAGGCGACCGGCACCTGTTCGGCCTGCAAGACATGGTGATCGAGTATGATCACGTCGATGCCCTTGGACGCCGCGTACTCCACTTCCGCATGGTTCGATATGCCGCAATCGACGGTGACGATCAGGCTGCCATAGTCGGCGGCAAACTCATCGATGGCGAGCAGCGACAGTCCGTACTTCTCGTCCTCGTTGGGCAGCCGGTAGCGCACATCGAGGCCCAGCGACGTCAGGGCCTCCATCATCAGGGTCGTCGCCGTAACGCCATCCGCGTCGCGGTCGCCAAAAACCAGCACCTTCTCGCCCTCGTCGGCGGCGAGCAGGATGCGGTCGACGGCATCTTCCATCGCATTGAACAGGAAGGGGTTGCGCAGGAAGCGGGTATCGTCCTCCAGAAAGAACAGCGCGTCCTCCGGCGACTGGACGCCGCGTCTGGCCAGCACCGATGCCGACAGCAGATCGAGGCCAAAGCGTTCCGCCAGCTCGCGGATCGCCTGCGGTGAGACGTCGCGCTTCTTCCATCTCATAGCGCGGTGATTTCCTTGATGATCAGGGGCGACGCCGCCGGTGCCGAGGCGCCGATGGTCAGGGCGCCCGTGACAAGCTCCCAGGCCGCGTCGAGCGATCCCGCATCCTTGCCCCAGACGGTCGCTATCGCATCGCCCCTGGCGACGCGCGCGCCCTTCTTGCGCTGGAACTCGAAGCCGACATCGGGAGCGACCGGGTCGCTGGTCTTGTTGCGGCCAACGCCCAGGTATACGCCCGCCAGTCCTATCTTGAACGCGTCGATCGACTCGATGTAGCCATCGGCCGGAGCCGACAGCGTGCGTGCGTGGGCCGAGCGGTATGAGCCGACCAGCGACAGCATCCTGGAGACGTCGCCCCCCTGGGTCTTCACGTTGCGAAGGAACAGCTCATAGGCCGCGCCGGACGCCACCGCGCGCCGGCACAGCTCGGTGGCCGCGTCGACATCGGCGGCGACGCCGGCGGCGACAAGCATCCAGGCGGAGAGGCGGTACGTTACTTCCATCAGGTCCGCCGGTCCGGCCCCTTGCAGGCAGGCTATGGACTCCTCCACTTCCAGGAAGTTGCCGACCATGGCACCGAGGGGCTCGGTCATGTCGGTTATGACGCCGACGATGCGTTTGCCCATCGCCTGTCCGGTCTTGACGAGGCTCGACGCGAGGCGCTCCGCATCGGCGACGGTCTTCATGAACGCGCCGGGTCCGCTCTTCACGTCGAACACGAGCGCGTCGGCGCCTTCGGCCACCTTCTTGGAGAGGATGCTGGCGGTGATCAGCGGCACCGACTCGACGGTCGCGGTCACGTCGCGCAGCGAATAGAGCTTCTTGTCGGCAGGTACGATCGCGTCGGTCTGGCCGGTCATCGCGAAGCCATCGCGCTCGATATACTCGCGGAATTGCCGCTCGTCGAGGCGCGTCGTGTAGCCGGGTATGCTCTCCAGCTTGTCGAGCGTCCCGCCGGTATGTCCGAGCGCACGGCCGGACATCATCGGAACCTTGACGCCGCACGCGGCCGCGATGGGCGCGAGTATCAGCGATACCTTGTCGCCAACGCCGCCGGTTGAGTGCTTGTCGACAAACGGTCCGGCAATGCCGGACAGGTTCATCGTCGACCCGGAGCGCAGCATCAGATCGGTCAGATCGGCCGTCTCCCTGAAGCTCATGCCGCGAAAGAACACCGCCATCAGCCAGGAGCTGACCTGGTACTCGGGCACTTCGCCCCGGACATAACCGTCTACAATCGTGGCGATTTCCTGCCGCGACAGCTCGCCGCCGTCGCGCTTCTTCATTATGACATCAACGGCCCTCACGTACGGCCTCCTTACAATAATCCTGATTTCAGCGTCCGGAGCGGAGTATCGACCGCCCGCCTGGCCAGATCGAGCACGCACGACTTGAGCGCCGCCAGCGACTCGTCTTCCAGGCCGATGCCGACGGCCCGGTCAAAGGGCAGCCGCGCTGCCGCATCGAGCCACGCCATAGCTCCGGCGGGCACATCGAGGGCGTCGGGATCGGAACGGGCGCACGACGCGCACACAAAGCCGCCCGAGCGCCGGGAGTAGTAGTGTAGCGCATCGTGGCCCATTGCACCAGCGCAGCCGGAACACTCATCGGGGTCGGGCACGAGGCCCATCAACGCAAGGGCGCGTATGCAGAAGAGCGACACGGCCCGGTCGAGCAGGTCACGACCGGCGGAGTCGATCGTCGACAGCAGCGCGGTGGTCAGCGCCAGGGCGTCGGCCCAGTCGCCGCCGAGCGCGCTCGTCGCCACGATGAACTCGCTGGCGAATGACGCGATGCCGATGGCGCCGAGATCCGACCGTATGCCCGAATACTCGGCCGTCGCGTCGAAATCGGTCAGCTTGATCAGATCCTTGCCCGTATCGCGGTAGATCCAGGCGGTGCCACGGTGCCATGGCGCGGCGAGCGAGCGCAACTTGCTCTTGCCGCCGCCAAAGACGAACGCATCGACGATGCCCTGGTCGGCGGACAATAGCGTGACGACACGGGCGCCCGAAGGCACCTCCCTGGCGCGCAGGATGACAGCCTCGAATGATGCGGATCGCGATGCCATAGGCGCCCGAGTATCCGCCCACCCTGGGCGGCTGTCAAGGCTCAGAACCGCAGTCTGGCTCCGAGTCCGCCCGATCCGCCCAAGGCAAAGGAAGGGAACAGGTACACGTCGATGCCGGCCTCGATGAAGAGCTCGAGCGGTATGTGCCTGAAGCGGTACGCGATGCCGGCGGGCACCCGCACCCCGAAGTTTACGTTCGTGTCATTGATGTCGACAACCGCGCCACCACCAAAGAATGGGGTGAACAGCTCCGACTCGATCGCGAACATGCCGGGAAAGGCGTACTCGTAGTTGCCCTGCAGCAGGATCGAATAGCCACCTTTGGGCCCGGCGAGGTTCCAGGCGGCCTTGAAGTCGACCCATGAGGACGCCGACAGGTCCATCTCGAACGTCAGGCCGGTAGGCTGCCCCAGGAAGATGCCGAAGCCTATCGGGCCGTCGGCTGACTTGCCGGCAAGCTGGATGGTCTTCTCCTTCGCCGGCGCGGCGAAGGCCGGCACGGCGAGCGCTGCGCATATCATCACGACCGTCATCAAGCGTTTCATTGAAACTCCTCAAAGCCATCGATATGCCCTATACTACCATGAGAATGCCTCGATGTTCAAATCCGCCCGCAGCTGCACCAAGGGGGAGCGATTCCAGTGCTGAGCTACCGACACGGCTTTCATGCCGGCAATCACGCCGATGTACTCAAGCATCTGGTACTGATCGAGTGCATCGACAGACTGGTCAGGAAGGACAAGCCGCTCCTGTACGTTGACACCCACGCGGGCGCCGGTTCATACCGGCTGCACGAAGGCTACGCGGCGATGAACGAGGAATGGGCCGGTGGCATAGCCAGGCTGGCATCCGCGGCCGGGCCCCTGCCCCCGGCGGTCGCACGCTACCTGTCCGTCATATCGGAGTACGCGGCGCCGGAGTCGGCATACCCCGGCTCGCCGATGGTGGCGGCCACGCTCCTGCGTGCTCACGACAGGCTGGTGCTGTTCGAGCTGCACCCGAGCGACAGCTCCCCGCTGTCGGGCCTGTTTGCGGCAGACCGCCGCGTCGAAGTGCGCACGGCCGACGGGTTCGCGGGGCTTCGATCGCTGCTGCCGCCGCCATCGAGACGGGCGCTGGCGCTGATCGATCCTTCCTATGAACTGGCGGAAGACTACGAACGCGTCGTGGCGAGCCTGGGAGACGCCCTGCGCCGCTTCGCGACCGGCGTCTACCTGATATGGTATCCGTTGCTGGAGCGTGACGAGGCGCAGGCTCTGCCTGCCAGGCTGCGCGGCCTTGCCGACAGGTGGCTCGATGTTCGGCTGCGCGTTCGGTCAAGCCTGCCGGGTGAACGGGGCATGGCAGGCAGCGGCATGGTCGTCATCAATCCGCCCTGGCAGCTCGTCGACAGCCTCGCGGCGACGCTGCCCTGGCTGTCAGAGACGCTGGGGGTCGATCAGGGAGCGGCATGGAGCATCGAGCAGCGCCTGGATGACGAACCCCTGGCGACTCAGAAGTAGCTGAATATCCGCTCCATGATCTCCAGGCCGGCGGCACCGCCCTGATCGCTGACCAGACATGTGCCAGCTGCGTCGAACAGCTCGAATTCCACCTGGGAGTTGATGCTCTCCTTGATGACCCGGGACATGACGCCGTCGCGCGACGCGCCGACCGGCGCCCGGAGGTGGCCTCCGGCGCCCTGAACGGCGCGTATGTCGAGTCGATACGCGCTGTTTCCCAGTGACACGCGCAGAACCGGGTCCTTGAAGTCGATGCTCTGGATGGTGGAACGATTATAGGTCGCGAAGGTGTAGTAACGCCCGTCGACATAGACAAAGCAGATGAAGCCCAGGAAGAATCGGCCCAGCCACGGTATCTTGGCGACGGACAGGAACAGCGACAGGCGGTCCCGGCCGAAGTTGTTGCACTGGAGCCATATCCACGACTCCGGGAACGATGTCCCCCAATCCTTCTCGATGTAGCCGGTGCCACCGGAGAAATCATGGGTCTGGCCATCAATATCGACGGCACCCACGATCGAGTGGTCGGCCGAAACAACGGCGTGCTTGCATTCCATGGATGGAATGTACGAGTACCAGCCCATGATGCCTGGCGAACGAAGGCTTGCTGGAAACGGCGAAAGGCCATCGTACCGCAACCTGCCGTGTACACTGATATCGTCATCATCGATCGCCAGCTCGATCGAGTCGGCCGAGAACCTGTTGTCGCCTATCGCTATGGTGAAGTTCCGCGCATCGAAGGAGAAGGCTGACGGGTCGAAGCGGACGTAGCTGCTCGCGCCACTGGAGCCATTCAGCACCTGTATGAAGGCGTGCGGATCGGCGGCGTCTTTCGATATGCCGGGTATGAACGAATGGATGGTGCCCATGTCCGCGGATACATTCTTGAAATACCATCCTTCGAAATAGGGTGGCTTCCGCGAGGCTCCCTGGAACGGCACCGGATTGAAGACGCTCATGCGGAGCCTTTCAGCCAATCGCGGGCTGGCTGTAGGTCATCAGATATATGCAACGGCGACCGCGCCGATGCCCGCATGGATGCCAACCACGGGCGAAATCTCCATGATGTACTCGGGCGGCCTGCCCAGAATGCCTGCAAGGTCTTCGGCGTAGCGGCGGGCCCGCTCCGGCACACCGGCGTGGACGACAGCATAGCGCGCTATCGTGCCCCGGCGCGCGCGGATGCTCTTCAGTATCTTCCGCTTGCTGCCTTCCTGCGAAAACGATGCGCCGAAGGCCGTGCCCTTGCCGTCCGCATCGAGCGATACGATCGGCTTGAGGTTGGTAAGCGCCGCGAAGAAACCCTTGAGCGCGCTGACCCGGCCGCCACGGACCATGTACTTGAATGTCGCCACGCTGACGAGGATGCGCGCCCTGGCGATGTTTTCGGACAGGCGCCGCAGTATGTCGGCACGGCTCATGCCGGCGGCGGCATCCTCGGCGGCGGCGAGCACGACCAGCCCCTGCGCGGCCGAGTTCAGCTTGCTGTCGACAACGGACGCGGGATAGCCGCCCTGCGCGAGCCGGTCGGCGCTGGCCTTCATCACCTGCCAGGTGCCGCTGAGCGACTTTCCGACCGGTATCGCTATGATCGCTTCGTAGTGGGCCGCAAGCCAGGAGAACACCTGATCCACCCGGTGCGGATCCGGGACCGAACTGCTCGGATAATCGACGCGGCTGTCCAGATAGGGATAGAACATCTCGGCCGAAATGGTGAGCCGGTCCAGGTACTCGTCATCGCCCCACAGTATCTTCTGGGGTATCACGTGGATCTGGTAACGGTCCAGCAGATGCTGTGGAATGTCGGCTATGGAATCGGTCAGGATCGCGATGCGTGATACGGGATGATGGGCCGCGTTGAACTGCATCCGCATGTCGTCGACCTTCTGCTCCAGCACCCTACCATAATCCTTGAGCACGAAGAACAGCCTGGCAGGCTCGTCGGTATGGATGTGCACCTTGAGCTTGTCACGGCCTTCACTGATGATCAGGGAATCACCAAGACCACCCAGGGCATGACGAAGCGCGGCTCCGGTATCGGGCGGTGTGCCGGAGTCCGCTTGGCGCTTGAGCACCAGCGCCTCCGTGCAGTACTTGAAGGTGATCGTGTCGACATACTCGGGCACTTCGTGGCTCGATGCATCCTCGTCCTCCGACGACAGCGGGAACGCGATACGCTTCTGCGGGACAACGCCGGTCGCTACCATCCGGGCGACGCCTTCCAGAAACGAAACGAAACCGGATGCGCCGGCGTCGACCACCCCGGCATGCTTGAGCACCGCCAGCTGGTCCTTGGTCCGCTCGAGCGCCAAGCGGGCGGCATGGATGCTGTGCGAAAATACCTCGCGAAAATCGTGCATCAGCCCGCCAAGCCGGTACATCTCGTCAGACCATATCCTGAAGATCGTTATCAGCGTGCCTTCCCGTGGGTTGTCGATGGCCGAATAGGTATGGGCGGCCGCGTTCTGGAGCGCCTTGCCGAACTCCCGCGTCGTCATCGTCTCCATGCCGGCGCATTCGGCGGCCAGCGCGTTGAGGAACTGGGCTACGATGATGCCGGAGTTGCCGCGTGCGCCGGAAAGCGCGCGGTCGGCTATGCCATGCATCGTCAGCGAGACTGATCGGGATACGGCCGGAACCTGTATGGTCGAGTAGAACGTCGACACCATGTTGTTCCCGGTATCGCCATCGGCAACGGGAAAGACGTTGATGTCATTGATGGTATTCTTGTGCCTGAGCAGGTTCTCGTAGCCCGAGATGAAACTGTTGTACAGGATGTACCCGTTCAGCGCCTGCACATCGCTCATGCTCCCCGGCCCGCCTTTCTGACCGGCAGCGGAACGAGTATCGATGTACGCTGCTTGTAGGCAGCGTAGGCCGGATCACCGCCCCATTTCATGTCGGCCGACTTCTCGAGCAGCGGAATCCCGCTGACGAAGAGCAACAGGCAGGTAATGAATACAGGCCCCAGCATGTAGAGCCAGGCCGCGCCTTTGAAGATGGCGATACCTGGCAGCGCTATGCCCCACCAGACCAGAATCTCCCCAAAATAGTTGGGGTGACGTGAATACTTCCAGATACCGGTCGCCATGAAGGTGCTGGCCCCCGTGGCGCTCAGCTTGAATCGGTACTTCTGCGCATCGGCTATCGACTCCACGACCAGGCCAACGGCAAACACGGCAAGCCCCAGCGCGATGAGGGGAGCGGGCACCGTCGGTGCCGGCTGTCTGGACAGTAAGCCATAGACGGGAAGCAGTACCACCCAGACGGTGATGGCCTGCAGGAGCCAGAAGGAACCGAACTTGATAAAATTATCACGCTTGTCATCGAAGCGGTGATCCACCTTGATATGCAGGATCCTGTTGAACAGGTATGCGCCAAGGCGGACGCCCCATAGCACGACGGCGGCTCCGGTGGCGATCTGCACGGGGCTCAAGCCCGGCGAGGCGACGAGCAGCACCAGTGTCAGCACCACGAATGAAAGGCTATAGGTAATGTCGGTAAACACATCGGTATGGAGCACGGCCGCAATGACGAAGAATACGGCATTGATGGCCAGGCTCAACAGCAGCATCTGCAGCACATTCATACATGCTCCCTTTTAATTTCCTGATTGGAAGATATAGTGTGCATGATGAAATAGTCAAATCATTGACGGGAGGAAGCCATGCCGGATGTACCGATGGCCGGAAGTGGCACGGGGGTCTGATCGGCGGCTGCCGTGCCGGCAATTCCCTTCCGGCACCCACCGCGGCACCTAACCGAAATGCTTGCGCATGAATCTGCGATACGCCTTCTTGAACCATGGAATGCCGTTGAAGATGTCGCCCCAGAGATCGTAGTAGTCGCGCTGGGCCACGATGCGGCCATCATCGTGCAAGGTCAGCATGGTGGCGCCATAGACCGGGGTGCTCGGGAATTTCTCGAACATCATCGTCATCGTCCACTGCATCAGGATCACGTTGCCATCCTGTGCGGCGGCATGTATGTCCATGCGCAGTTCCTTGCATCTGGCGGTCAGCCGTCCGCACAGGGCCTCGAACTCCGCCAAACCTTCGATGCGCTGTATCGAATCCTGGAACACGATGTCGGGATGGTAATAGGGATAGATATGCGACCAGTCGGGCTTGCCCTGCGTGTTGTAGGTTCTGGACCAGAGGGCCCTGACGATGTCCACCGTGAGCCTGGGGCGGCCGTCGGTGGTGCCCGCGATCGCATCGGAATCGTTATGCATCCGATTACTATAGCAAGGAACAATAGCGAAGGCCAGCCTGCATCTGTCCGGCGGTGCCCTGTATAGCCGCCTTGTTTTACTTAACGCGCGTATAGTATAATGACAGCATGGGAACGATCCTTGTCGGCACATCGGGCTACCGCTACAACGAATGGGTCGGATCGGTCTATCCGGCCGGTTGCGCCCGGGAAGGCCTCCTGGCCCGCTACGCGTCTATGTTCCCCACGGTCGAGCTGAACGAGACATTCTACCGCATGCCGACGGCCGAGCGGCTTGGCGTACTGGTGGCCGGGTCGGGGCCGGCCCTGTCATTCTCGGTCAAGGCGAACGAGGCGCTGACCCACCGCATCGACCCGTCTGGCTGGCGGGATGCCGCGCGCCTGTTTGCCGGCGCCCTCGAGCCGTTGATGGCGGCGGGCAGGCTCCAGGCGGTGTTGCTGCAGTTTCCGGTGGCATTCGGCTACGATGTCGATCACCGGCGCTACCTGAATGCCCTGCTCGGCGCCATGCCGGATCTGCCGCTGGCCGTCGAATTCAGCAATGCCGGGTGGTACAACAACCGGGTGTTCGACTCGCTGCGCGCCCGCTCGGTCGCCGTCGCGTCGCTCGATCTGCCCGAACTCACGGGCTTGCCTCCCGTCATCGACGTGATCACCGCGCCCCTGGCCTACATACGCCTGCATGGCCGCAATGCCCGCGACTGGTGGGGGTCGGATGCCGCATCGCGCTACGACTACCTCTATTCGAACGAGGAACTGGCTGCCTGGAGCGCGCGGATACGTGGCATAGCGACGCGGGCCGAAACGGTGCTGGTCTACTTCAACAACCATCGGCGCGGCCAGTCGGTCGGCAATGCGTTGACCCTGACCGCCATCCTTGGCAGGCCAAGGGCGATGCCGGAAGGCGCGGCATGATCACCACAGCGACCGCCACAGCGAGCACCGTGGTCCATCTGAATGTCGCCGACTTTCAGGCTGCCGTCGCCATATCCCGGGACCGGAGCCTGGCATCCAGGCCATTCGTGATCGCGGGGGCCAGTCCGGCCGCGCGGGCGATCGTGCTGGGCCTGTCGCACCGGGCGCGCAATGCGGGGCTGGCCGTTGGCATGGGCCTGCCTGCGGCTCAGCGGCTCGTGCCCGGCCTCATCGTGATGCCGCCCGATCCCGCCGCGTGCGCTCTGGCCGAGACCGCAATGGCGCGTATAGCCGCGCGCTGGGCCCCGCTCGTGCAGGACGACTCGGGCGGCCACCTCTTCCTGGACCTGGCCGGTACCGGGCGCATCTTTGGTCCCGCGATCGATTGCGCAGTCTGCATACGCAACGAGATAGCCGACACGCTGGGCCTTGAGCCCGCGGTGGCGGTGGCGGCCAACAGGCTCGTGGCCAAGGTCGCGGCGCGGAGCATCAGACCCGTCGGCGTGGCCTACGTGCGGCGCGGTGACGAGGCGAGCTTCCTGTCGCCGCAGGATGCCACCCTGCTGCCAGGCGTCGGGCCTGCACTCTCGCGCGTCCTGTCGGTAACCGGCATCCACGAGATTGGCCAGCTCGCGGCGCTGTCCGACTTCGAGGCGGTCGCTCTGTTCGGCAAGCGCGGGCTGGCGCTCAGGGATGCCGCGCTCGGCATCGATCCAACACCGGTCGCACCGGGTGGCCTCGCGGAGCGCGTCATCAGGCGCCGGGTCGACTTTGAGTCGGACCAGCTTGATGCCCTGGCTATCCGGGCCGCCCTCGTCGCCGTCACCGAAGACGCCGGTCTTGAGCTCAGGCGCTCGCTCCTGGCCGCGGGGCGCCTGCGTGTCGCCGTGCAGTACGCCGATGGCTGTCGCGCGGAGGCGTCCGAGCGCCGTGGCACGGCATGGATCCTCGACGCCGAACTGCTTGCCGCGGCCGACCGCGCCTTCGAGCGGGCCGCGACGCGCAGGGTGCGGCTGCGCGCACTCGCGCTGGAGCTGTCCGCACTGGCTCCCGCGCAGCGGGAGCCGGACCTGTTCGCGCCCGATGACCTGGGCCGGCTGCGGCGCCTGCAGTCCGCGGTCGATACCGCACGGACGCGCTTCGGACCGGCCGCCGTAACACGTGGCAGCGCCCTGGCCGCCAGCAGCGCCAGTGTTCGCGGCAGTGTCGGTGGCAGTGCCCGCGACGGTGTCCGCCACAGAGGCGGCCGCCGATGACGGGGCGCCGGCCATGAGCGGCGTCCGGCTGGGCCTGCGCTCGGCATACTCGCTGCTGTACGGCACCCGCAGCCCCGCCGACATCTGCAAGCGGGCCGCTGCCTGTGGCGCCACGACGATCGCGATCACCGACCACGACAATCTGTACGGGCTCCATGCCATCGTGGAAGCCGCCCGCGGGGCCGGCCTCAAACCGATCATCGGCGCGGAGCTGAGCGCCAGCGGCGGGCACGGATGCGGCGACCGGGTCTTCGCCTTCGTACGCAATCGCGCCGGCTTCTCGCGACTCTGCGAGCTGCTGTCGGCCGCGAGCGCGGCCAGCCAGGGCGGCGAGACGGCCAGTTTCAATCTGGCGCAGGCACTGTGCGACGACGCAGACGGCCTCGTGCTTGCCTCGGACTCGCCGGATATCATCGCGGCCCTGGCGGGGCGCGTGCCTTCACTGTACGCCGCGGTCACGCCCTCGTCCGTGCGAGCCATACGAGCGGCCCGCGGCCTCGGCGTGCCGCTCGTCGCCCTTGACGACGCGACCTTCCTTGATCCTGAAGACCGCGCCACGCACGAGGTGCTCCGCGCGATCGCCCTCGGCAAGACCGTCGGCAACCTTGCCGCACGCGATGTCGAGCCGGGGGCGCCCGATGGCGGCCTCTTCCTTCCGGCGGCCGATTTCGAGAGGCGGCTCGCCTCCTGGCCGGAGGCACTGGCCGCGACAGCGGATATCGCCGCCCTGTGTCCCTTCGATACGGTCTTCGACGGCTTCGTCTTTCCGGAATATGGCGGTGCCGACGCGGCCGAGGTACTGCGCGCCCGCGTGATCGACGGGGCCGAGCGGCGCTACGGCGAGCTGTCCGACGGCATCATCGGGCGCATCGACTACGAGCTTGGCATCATCGGCCGCAAGGGCTTCGCGCCATACTTCCTCGTGATGGATGACATCGTCGCGATGTCCAGCCGCACCTGCGGCCGTGGCTCCGGTGCCGCATCGATCGTAGCCTATGCCCTGGGTATAACCAACGTCGACCCCATCGCCTACAACCTGTACTTCGAGCGCTTTCTGACCATGTCCCGACCCGATCCGCCCGACATCGATGTTGACTTTGCCTGGGACGAACGGCCTGCGTTGCTGCGTCGCGTCATCGAGCGCTTCGGAGCCGATCGCTGCGCCCGGGTCGCCAACCACAACATGTTCCGTCCGCGTTCCGCCTTCCGCGAGGTCGCCAAGGCCTATGGCTTCGCCGATGTGGAAATATCGAAGCGCGAGCACCGCCTCGAGGCTCAGGGCTCCGGCGGCGGCGATGTCGACCCGCCCTGGGATGAGATACTCGCGATAGCGCGCAGGATGACCGGCCTGCCGCGAGGCATGTCGATGCATTGCGGCGGCCTCGTCGTAGCGCCAGGACCGCTGCGGCGCTATGCTCCGGTCGAACGCTCGGCCGAGGGCTTTCCGCTGCTGGCCTGGGAGAAGGATGGCGCCGAAGCGGCCGGCCTCGTCAAGCTGGACCTACTTGGCAACCGGTCGCTCGCGGTGATACGCGACGCCCTGGCCGACCTGCGCGATGGCGGCATCGATATCGACGAGGCGCTGTGGCGCCCGGCCGACGATCCGCAGACGGTCGCGGCCCTGGCCCGCGGCGACTCGATGGGTGTGTTCTATATCGAGTCGCCCGCGATGCGGCAGCTGCAGCGCAAGACCGGCGCCGGCGACTTTGACCACATCGTCATCCACAGTTCCATGATCAGGCCAGCCGCCAACAAGCTGATAGCGGAGTACGTGCGCCGGCTGAAGGGCGCACCCTGGCAGCCGCTGCACCCGCGACTGCGGGGTGTGCTGGATGAAACCTACGGCATCGTCTGCTACCAGGAAGACGTGTCCAAGGTCGCCATCGCCCTGGCCGGCTTCGACGAGGACCAGGCCGACCGCCTGCGCAAGGTGATATCGAAGAAGGCCGGCCAGGCCAGGCTCGCCGAATACCGTGATAAATTCTTCGCAGGCTGTGCCGACAACGGCGTCGATCCGGAGACGATGCAGACGGTCTGGGAGATGCTGCTGTCGTTTGACGGCTACTCGTTCTGCAAGCCGCACAGCGCCTCGTACGCGATGGTCTCGTTCCAGTCGGCCTGGCTCAGGGTGCACTACCCGGCCGCCTTCATGGCCGCGGTACTGACCAACCAGGGCGGCTACTACCGGCCCCACGCCTACATCAGCGAGGCGCGGCGGATGGGGCTATCGGTGGCCGGCCCCGACATCAACCATAGCCGATGGGCCTATCGAGGCCAGTCCGATACCCTGCAGGTTGGCCTGATGGCCATAGCCGGGCTGTCCCGGGCCGCCGCTGGCGCCGTGGTCGAGGAACGCGGCCGGGGCGGACCATACGTCGACCTTGCCGATTTCTCGCGGCGGATGCGCTCGTGCCAGTCGCGGCCGGCCCGGGACGACCTCGTCGCGCTGGTCGCCGCGGGCGCCTTCGACTCGCTGGCACCATCCGACAGCCGCGCGGCCCAGGCCCGGGTCCTGCTGTGCGCCGAACCGGCCCCCGAGATCCAGGGCGACCTGTTCACGGCCGCCGCCAGTGCCGGCGGCCGCACGCCTCGTGCGCCTCGTGCGCCTCATGCCGCGGTGGCGCCAGTCTCGAGACATCGCGCCACCGAACAGGAACTGCGCGACGAGTTCGAGGTGCTTGGCTTCCTGCGTGACCATCACCCCCTGGTGCTCTGGGGACAGGCAGTCTCGCGCGTCAAGCGCATCATGGCCCGTGATCTGGCCCGGCATATCGGCCGTCGGGTCACCCTGCTGGGCTGGCCGATAACACAGAAGGAAGTCTTTACCTCCGGCGGCCTCATGATGGACTTCGTCAGCCTGGAAGACGAGACGGCACTGTACGAGACCGTGCTGTTCCCCGAGGCGTACACCCGGTGGCACCACATGCTCGTCGCACCGCAACCCCTGATAGTCAGCGGCCTCGTCTGCGATGACCAGGGAGCCCTGTCGGTCGAGATCAGGAGCATGTCAGCGCTCGAGGCGCCCGTGTCCCGGTCCGGACCGGTCAGGAGTCAACACGGCGTGCCCAGGTAGCCGGCGCGGTCTGCAGGCCCGTATGGCATTCGATCATCACGGCTCGCACAGGTACCAGCCGGCGCGCTTGCCTACCCTCAGGACGCGAACCTGCCCGAATACCACGCGCATGTCGTCGAGCCCCGAACGTATGAAATTGAAGTAATCGCCGCCCTCCAGCCATTCGATGATGCTGGTCGGAAGGTGACGATCGTCGGTGTAGTCGTGGAACAGCACGACGCCACGAGACAGGCGGCTTGCCTCGCGGAACAGCGAAAGGCGGTCATCCCTTCTGAGACCGTGGGCGACATAGGCAGCGCTGACCAGATCGAAGGAGTGGTCGGGATAGGGCAGACCCTTGAGCACGTTGCCGACGGTGCACCCCACCCCCCGGCTCCGCGCCTGCTCGACCATGCCCGCTGACACATCGACGCCGCGCACATCCCAGCCCTCGGCTCGCAGGGCAGTGGTGAACGCTCCCGTGCCGCAGCCCAGATCGAGCGCCGTCGCGCCATGGGGATCAGGCAGCGCATCCCGGCCAAGGGCAAAACAGGCGGCATAGGACCTGGTCTGTCCGGCGAAGAACCAGCCGTAGGGTATCGATATGCGCTGGAACAGCCGCGCGTGGCGCTGGCTGTGGCTCATCTTCATCCTTCGCTCCTTGCATATATCCATTTTTTATTATATATACTCTGCACTATTTTGTCATCGAACGAGGAGCACCCATGGCCGGAAAGCCGCACCGCATCGCAACCTTCCTGGCGGATCACCGCCGATGGATACAGGGCATCGTCGCGCTGGGAGTATACATCGGCGCGTCGTTCCTCGGCATAAGCATCTGGTGGATTCTGGGTGCCGGAATCCTGACAGGGGTGATCTTTGGCAAGGTATTCTGTCGCTGGGCGTGCCCGATTGGCCTCGTGATGGAGATCGTAACCGGGCTCGGCGGTCCCAACAACAAGTTCCAGGGAATGTATCAATACCACAAGCTTGGCTGCCCGATAGCCTGGGCATCGGGTGCCCTGAACAAGGTCTCCCTGTTCAGGGTGCACATCGATGAATCGAGCTGCTCGAGGTGCGGGCTGTGCGACAAGGCCTGCTATCTTTCGACGCTGGAACCGGCCCGGTTCAGCCTGTTCAGGAAGAACAAGGAACGACCCGCCGACGCGTACGCGTGCTCGAAGTGTCTGGCCTGCGTAAGCGCGTGCCCCACCGGCAGCCTCTCGTATACGCCGAAGAGTCGCTGACCGGCCGAAGCGGCAGGGCCGCTAGCCCTGGCTGCCGAGCAGGAATCTGGCCGTCGCCTCGGCGGCAGGCGCGCCCGACACGTCGAAGACCGTCCCCTGCGTCGACAGGATGCGACCCTTCGTCCCGACGACCGTGCCGACGATCCTGACCGTGGTGCCCGTCTCGACGGGCTTCCTGAACCGCACCGTCATCTCGGCCGTCACCGCGGTCCGGTCTGCCACCGCCTCGGCGACATGAATGCAGGCGTGGGCCATCGCCTCGTCCAGCAGCATCGACAGGAAGCCGCCGTGCGTCATGCGCTTCCACCCGGAGAAGTACTCAGGTATCACGAGCGAGGCCTCGGCCTCGCCCACGGCCGGATACGAGAAGCGCAGGTGCAGCCCGCGCTCGTTCTTCGCCCCGCAACAGAAGCAGCCGGCATCATTCTCTATGCGTTGTTCCATGCCGCCAGTATAGCCGGAACGGGTCCGTTGTGATCAGCCTTCCAGGCCGTAGCGCTTGATGCGGTACAGTATGGTGCGCCTGCTGATGCCGAGCTCCTGCGCCGCGCGGGTACGATTGCCGCCATGGGCGGCCAGGGCGCGCTCGATCGCCTCACGCTCGAGTCGCTCGAGCGAAGTCGCGTCCGGCGCGGACCCATCGCCGCGCGGCATCGTCGAGGCGACACCGGCCCTGGAATCGGCGGGGAACTCCAGGTCGCCCGGCCGTATCATCGTGTCGTCGGCATAGATCAGCGCGCGCTCGATGATGTTCTCCAGCTCCCGTACGTTGCCAGGCCAGGAGTAGGCCGCAAGGCAGGCCAAGGCATCGGCCGAGAAGCGGATATCGCCCTTGCTCATCCGCGCGCGCAGCCTGCCCAGAAGCTGCTCGGCCAGGGCAGGAATATCCTCGCGTCGTTGGCGGAGCGGAGGCACCTGGACGCGGAGGACATTGAGTCGATAGTACAGATCCTCGCGAAACCCGCCTTCGTGCACGAGAGCCTCCATGTCGCGGTTGGTGGCCGCGATGATGCGGGCCGGCACCGGAATGTCACGCGTCCCGCCGAGCCTCCGTACCACGCGGTCCTGTAGCACCCGGAGCAGCTTGACCTGGAGCCGGTTCGGCATCTCGCCGATCTCGTCAAGGAAGAGCGTGCCCGATCCGGCCAGCTCGAAGAGGCCAGGCTTGCGTGCGTCCGCGCCGGTGAACGAACCCTTCTCGTGGCCGAACAGCTCGCTCTCCATCAGGCTCTCGTGGATGCCGCCGATGTTGACCGCGACGAATGGCTCGCCCGATCGCGGCGACAGCGCGTGAAGCTCCCTGGCGAC